>Ga0207421_10000270_pt1 | contig 65006 bp, 56 predicted proteins | sample SodLakKL_010_SED_4_FD_187542 | JGI IMG/M metagenome (GOLD analysis project Ga0207421, IMG submission 187542) | Alkaline sediment microbial communities from Lake Tanatar, Kulunda Steppe, Russia - 8KL_010_SED (SPAdes) (version 2) | ecosystem: Environmental > Aquatic > Non-marine Saline and...
CTGCCGTATCACGGCCCGTTCAACGATCTCCCCCGCTGCCTACATGCCGCCGCCGACGCAGCCGAGCCTGGAGACGCGGTGCTGCTTTCACCAGGATGTGCGTCGTTCGGTATGTTTCTCAACGAGTTCGACCGTGGGCGGCAGTTCAAACGCGCGGTTCACGAGCTTGTCGCGCGTCGAACCGAATCGGCCGCCGCGCCGAAGAAAGGCGATACCTTCGAAACCAGCGACCGGACAAGCGTCAATGAGCCGGACGAGCGTCAATAAGGGGGAGATATGACGTATACCAAGGAGTTCCTGAGCGCAATACCGAAAACCGACCTACACCTTCATCTCGACGGAAGTCTTAGGCTCGAGACGTTGATAGAGCTCGCTCGTGACTCACGCGTTGAGCTTCCGTCCGGCACGCCGGAAGGCTTGATCGAAACCGTGTTCAAGCGCCGCTACGCCAATCTCGATGAGTATCTGGCAGGCTTCGCCTGGACCGTCGCTGTACTGCAGCGCGCCGAGCATCTGGAGCGCGTCGCTTACGAGCTTGCGCAAGACAACGCCGCCGAGGGAGTCAGATATATCGAGGTGCGTTTCGCGCCCCAGTTGCATATGCACCCGGAGTTGTCGTTCGAGGCGGTGATCGAGGCCGTTGATCGCGGGCTCCGGCGAGCGCGCGATGAGATCAACGCTTCGACCGCCGGCCCAATGGCTCCCGAGGAATCGCACGCGCCGTTGCCGCCGTTCGAGTACGGAATCATCATCACCGCGATGCGATTCTTCACTCCTGAGTTCTCGTCATACTTCACACGCCTCGCCGATGTGCACCCGCACGCCGACGCCCTTGAGCTCTCGCGCGCCGCCTCTTACGAGCTCGCGCGTGCCACGGTGCAGCTACGCGACAATAGCGATATTCAGATTGTGGGGTTCGACCTTGCCGGAAGCGAACACGGTTATCCCGCCGGCAACCACAAGGGAGCGTTTGAGTTCGTCCATAAGCACTTCATCAACAAGACGGTGCACGCCGGAGAGGCTTACGGACCCGAGTCGATCTTCCAGGCGATCACCGACCTGCACGCCGACCGCATCGGTCATGGGTTTCACCTCTTCGACGCCGAGCTCATTCGCAGTCCCGAGATCGCCGACCCCGAGCGCTACGTTCGCAACCTCATAGACTACATAGCCGATAACCGTGTCACGATCGAGGTCTGCCTCACAAGCAACTTACAGACCTCGCCGTATCTCGAGACGCTCAAGGCGCACTCGGTAAAGCAGATGCTCGACCACAAGCTTTCGATCACGATCTGCACCGACAACCGGCTCGTGTCGCACACCGGCGTAACGCGCGAGCTCGAACAGCTCGTGAATCACGTTGAAGTTCCGCCGAAACAGCTGAAAAACATCATCGTGTACGGATTCAAGCGCTCGTTCTTCTATCGGCCCTATAACGAGAAGCGCGATTATGTGCGGTCGGTGATCGACCACTACGATATGCTTGAGAAAAAACACGGCATAGCCGCGAGTTAGCGAAGGCGCTTTCGCAGTCTTGCCCGCGTATCACGCGCGAGCTCAACCGCTCGAAACGCGCGATACCGCAACGGCTGAATCGGCAGGTCGAGGCATCCGGGACGCTCGACAATACGGCCGCCGAAACCGGTCTTAAAACGATAGAGCCCTTGCATACGATGGCGGTCGGAGGAGGTGCGCGGTATCCCGAAGAGATCGTAGACGCGCATCCCGGCAGCCTTCGCCCGTTGCATCGCCTCCCACTGCAACGCATAGGCCGGCATGAGGTTGCGTTTGCGGTTGGAGGCTGCTCCGTACAGATACGTGGCCCGGCCGCGATAATACCCGACGACTATTCCGGCGAGCAGTTCGCCCTCGTGGTACGCAAGTAAGAGCTCGATCTCGGGCCCGTTGGGCGTTGTCGCAGCTACCTCAAACACCGCACGATAGTACTGCTCGGAGTGGATCGCGATTCGGTCGCGCGCGGCGGTTTCCCGGTACAGCGCGTACCACCGGCTGAGCAGCCCAGGGCCGGCGCTTTCAACCGAAACGCCGCGCTTGGCCGCAAGTCGCAGGTTGTAGCGCCACTTGCTCTTCATACCCGCGAGCAGCGCCTCTTCATCTTGCGTTACGTCGATCAGAACCGTTGCCCGCGGCTGAATCTCAACTCCAGGCGCACGCAACCCCGCGTTCCGCGCGGCCGAGCGGCGCGCAGCGTCGCGGGCCGCTCCGGCCTGGGCCGCCTCGGCCTCATCAAGCCGCCCGGTCGCCGCGCCGATATCGAGCTCCCACGGCGGATCGAAGCGTAGCATCGCGACCGATGTATCGATCGCCGAGGCGAGTTCTTGTCCGAACTCACGCAACGACGTGATCAACTCGAGCTCGCGCTCGAGCGCCCCGCCCTCCGCGATCTCGGCGGGACTACGCAACTCAGGGCCGTGTGGAACATACGCGAGCGTGAAACCCGGTGCAACGCGCCGTGTCATTGCAAGGTGGAGATCGCGGAACACAGTGTCGCGTTCGCCGCTCGGGAGCGCACGCACCGCGCACGCCGACCACCCAAAACGACGCTTGAGCTCGGCCCAGTACCGCGACTGCAGGAAGCTTTCACTCGGCTCGAGCTCCTCGAGCGCGATCCTATGCAACACGCCGATCAGCCGACCTTGCCGTTTGCGACGCGCGTGGTGGTGACGGTCTTGCCTCCAGCCTGCAGCGGACGGCCGTCGATCTGCACCACGTGATCGCGAACCTCGATCGGTATCTCGAAGAACTCATCGATCGTGACCTGCGACGGCTTCTCGGCCGGTTCGGCGCTCTCGGCGAGCGTGATACGCGTTCCGGGCTCGAGATCGTCGAGAAACAGCACCTCGACCACCTCACCGCCGTCGTCGGCGCTGGAAACACTCGGCCCTTCGGCCGCAAGCAGCATGCCCTCGCTCTTCTCTCCCCGCAACTTCGCCGGCTTGAGATTAGCCGCAAGAATGATCGTGCGGCCCTCGAGCTCCTCCGGCCGGTAATGTCCAACCAGCCCCGAGACGATCTGTCGTGTCTCACCCTCGCCGAGCTCGATCATCTCGAGGTACAGCTTGTCGGCCTTCGGGTGCTGTTGCACCTCGGTGATACGCGCGGATCGCAACTCGATACGCTCGAGAAAGCGCTCGGCGGGTCCCTGCTGTTGCTCGGCACGCTCGCGCTCGGCGCGTTCCAACTGCGTACCCGAGAACCGTTGCTGCAGCTCGGCGACACGCTCATCCTCGAGGCGCTCAAACAGAATCTCGGGCCTAGTGACCTTGCTCAGGCCTGAAGTAGTACCGAGGTGTTCCCAGCGCGGCTGCTCGATCCCGAGCAGCGCCGCGATTCGCGCCGCGGTCGCCGGAATGAACGGTTCGGCCAATACCGCGAGATCGCGCAACAAGTACACAAGGCGCGAGAGCATCTCGTGCGTGCCGCGCGGGTCATCTTTACGCGTCTTCCACGGCTCGGCGTTCTGAAACACGCGGTTTCCGTAGCTCGCGAGCGCAAAAACCTTGCGGAACGCCTCTCGTAGCTTCGCTTGCTCGAGCAACTCGGTGATCTCGGCCTCCGTGGTGCGCACCGTGTCGAAAAACTCATGCCCGGCGTCCACCTCGGTGATCTCTCCGTCGAAGTACCGCGTTACAAAGGTTAAAGAACGGTTCACCAGATTCGAGAGGTTTCCTATCAGCTCGCCGTTTACTTTCTCTTGGAAGTCGTGCCAAGTGAAGGTAAAGTCCGAGGTTTCAGGACGATTGTAGAAGATATAGAAGCGCCACACATCCGCAGGAATGCCGGTCTCGATCGCGTCGTTACCAAACACCCCTACGCCCTTGCTTTTTGAAAACTGCCCGGTCTCGTAGTTCAGGTACTCGCTCGAGGACATCGTCTTGAGCATTGTCCACGGCTCGCCGGTACCGAGCAGGCTCGAGGGGAACACCACGGTGTGAAACGGGATGTTATCCTTGCCGATGAACTGAAAGAGCTCAACCTCGTCGGGATTCTGCCACCAGTCTTTCCAGTTCTCGGTATGGTTTGCGGTGATCGAGATATAGCCGATCGGCGCATCAAACCAAACGTAGAAGACCTTTTCTCGATAGCCGTCGAGCGGAACCGGAATGCCCCACTTGAGGTCACGCGTTATCGCGCGTTCCTTGAGCCCGTCGCGTATCCAACCGTAGGTCATCTGCACCGCGTTGCGCGACCAGTTGCCGTGCTCTGCGGCGCTCGCGAGCCAGTCTTGAAGGCGCGGGAGAATCGCGGGGAGGTTGATATAGAGATGCTTGGTTTCCCGCATCTCGGGAATGGAGTTGTCGATCGCGCTGCGCGGGTTGATCAGCTCGGCCGGGTCGAGCAGCTTCCCGCAGTTTTCGCATTGATCGCCGCGGGCCTCCTCGTAGCCGCAATGCGGGCAGGTGCCGCGAACGTAGCGATCGGCGAGAAACATCTCGGAGCTCGGCGAGTACAACTGCTCGAGGGTATGCTCGGTGATGAAGCCGTTTTCGTGAAGCTTCAGGAAGATACCCTGCGTGATCTCGGTGTGCTCCGGCGTAGAGGTACGTCCGAAGCGGTCGAACGCGATGTTGAACCAGCGATAGATCTCGTCATGGATCTTGAAGTACCGGGTGCAGAGTTCCTCGGGCGTAATCCCTTCCTCGCGTGCTCGCGTCTCGGTCGCGGTGCCGTACTCGTCGGTGCCGCAGACGTACAACGTTTCGTACCCGCGCGAGCGGCAGAAACGCGCGAAGACGTCGGCCGAGAGGACCTGAATCAAGTTGCCGAGATGCGGAATGTTGTTGACGTAAGGCAAAGCCGAGGTGATGAGGCGCTTTTTCATACCGGCAACTATAGGTTTCGCCGATTCAGCGTGTCAAGTGAAGCGCTCGCAGTGAAGCGCTTGCGGGCCGACATGACACAAGGCGGACACGGCGCGACCCACAACGCCGGCGCAACCCGTACTTGACTGAGGGCAATCGCTCCGAGTAGGCTGGAAGCTCAGTATCTCGATCTTAAATCGGAGGCGGAAGTGTCTGCAAGAGATGTAACTCCGCCGAAACTGCCTTTTACAATCAAGCCCCGTTTCATAGTTCTGTTTTTGATTGTGGTAGCGGTTCTCGGCACGGCAAGCACCATGGTGTTTGTAGTCGACCAAAGCGAGCGGGCGGTCGTCACCCGCTTCGGAGCAATTGACCGTACGATGCCTCCGGGGCTGCATTTTAAGCTCCCGTTCGGCATTGAGCGCAACTACAACGTCCGGACCGAGGAAGTCCAGCACGAGCTGTTCGGGTACCGCACGCGTTCGGCCGGGTATAGCGACCAAGAAGCCGACCGCAGCTATCCGGAAGAGTCCATCATGCTGACCGGCGATCTCAATATCATCGATGTTGAGTGGAGCATGCAGTACCGTATTCGAGAGCCGGTCAAGTGGCTGTTCGAGGTTGATAATCAGCGCAAGACGATTCGCGATATCTCGCAATCGGTCGTGAACCAGCTCGTGGGAGACCGCGCAATCCTAAACGTCATCGGCCGTGAGCGTACCCAGATAGAAGAGCTCGCCCGCGACCTTATGAACGAGTTGTACGATAGCTACAACCTCGGCGTGAACGTCACGCAGGTACGCCTGCAGAACACCGTTCCGCCGGTAGGACGCGTGCAGGACGCGTTCGAGGACGTGAACCGCGCCGTTCAAGACATGAACCGGCTGATCAACGAAGGCCGCGAGCAGTACAACCGCGAGATTCCGCGTATACGCGGCGAGGCCCGCGAGATGATAGAGGTGGCGCGCGGCCGGGCGGAACGGCGCGTGAACCGCGCCGACGGTGATGTCGCGCGTTTCAACGCGGTGTTGGAGCAGTATCAGAACGAGCCCACAACCACCCGCAAGCGTCTGTACTACGAGATGATCGAGAACGTCTTCAACGCCGACGGCGGCGAAACCGTCTTGATCGATAGTAGGTTGGACAACGTACTGCCGTTTCTGAACCTGTCCGGCGGAGGACCCGCCGCCCTCCCTGGAGGCGCCCAATGACTCGTAAACTTATAACCATCGGCGTTGTCGTTGTCGTACTCGCGGTTGTATTCGTGATGCTCGGCCCGCTCTATACCATCGATGAAGGCGAACAGGCGGTGGTAACACGCTTCGGCGAAATCGTGGAGGTAGAGACCGACGCCGGGCTGAAGTTCCGCCTGCCGCTCATCGACCAGGTTGTACGCTATCCAAGGCGAATACAGTCGTGGGACGGCGCGCCGAACCGCATGCCGACCGAGGAACAACAGTTCATCTGGGTGGACACCACCGCACGCTGGCGCATCACCGATCCGGCGCTGTTTTACGCCTCATTGTTCAGCATCGATGCCGCCTACGCCCGCCTCGATGAGGTGATCGAGAGCTCGGTGAGAAACACCATCGCCGCCAACGAGCTCGCCGAAGCGGTGCGCGACTCCGACCATATCCTCGAGGCCGAAATGGAGCTCGCCCCGGTCGCGGATGCGGACGCCGAGGAACTCGAGGACGCCGACGATCTCGAAGACCTGCTCGACGTACAGGACGAGCAGCCGAGTGTCGCAAACGGAAGGCGCGCCCTGTCGGATGAGATGCTGCGCGCCGCAAGCGAGGTGGCGCCCGAGTACGGAATCGAGCTCATCGATGTCGTGATCCGTCAGATCCGCTACGCCGACGACCTCACCGAAAGCGTCTACGACCGCATGGTCTCAGAGCGCGCGCGCTTCGCGGAGTTTTACCGTTCGTTCGGCGAGGGCCGAAAACGCGAGATACTCGGGCAGCTCGAAAGCGAGAAGGCAGGTATTCTCTCGCGCGCGTACCGAGACAGCGAGGAGATTCTCGCGGCCGCCGAGACCGAGGCCGGCGAGATCTACGCTATGTCATACGGCCAGTCGCCGGAGTTCTTCGATTTCTATCGCGGTGTTCAGTCGTACGAAGAGATCGTGCCGCGTTTCAGGAAGACTCTCACAACCGATATGGATTACTTTCGCTTTCTGCATAGCGAGACCGGCGAGTAAGCCGGCAACCGAGTACCACGGAGCAGCGGCCGCAGTATGCAGACCAGTTTAGCTTTGTCGGAGCTTATCTATGAGGGTGAAACGCGTGCGCGCCTCGGCGCGCACGATCCTAAGATAAGCGCGATCGCGTACGACTCGCGCGACTGCCGTCCCGGATGCCTGTTCTTTGCACTGTCGGGCGTTCACCTCGACGGGCACCGCTTCATACCCGAGGCGATCGAGCGCGGTGCGGTTGCGGTCGTTCAAACCGCACCGCTGCAGAACCCTACGGACGGACAAACAGCGGATCGACAACCGAATGAACAGCCGGATACACAGGCGGACGAGGTCGTTTACCTCCAGGTCGAGGACATCCGGACGCTGCTTTCACGCGCGGCGGCACGCTTCTACCGCAGGCCGTCCGAGCAGCTCACCGTGATCGGTGTGACCGGCACCGATGGTAAGAGCACGACGGTGTATTTTCTCTACCAATTGCTTGAAGCGCTCGGCGAGCGCGTGGGCTTCATCTCGACGGTTGCACTCAAGACCGGCGATGCGCTCGAGAAGAACACGATGCGCCAGTCGACCCCGGAAGCCCCCGATCTGCACGCGATGCTCGCCGAGATGGTGGCCAACGGGTTCACGCACGCGATCGTGGAAGCCACCAGCCACGGCCTCTCACCGCGCACCGCGCGCCTTGCCGATATCGCGTTTGATATCGGGGTCTGCACCAATATCAGCCACGACCACCTGGAGTTTCACGGCACCCCGGAGCAGTATCGCGACGACAAGGCGAACCTGCTTCGAGCGCTCGATCGGCACCATACAGCCGGCGCCGAGAGCCGTTTCGCGGTACTCAACCGCGACGACGACGGTGCGCGCTCACTCGCACCGCATACGCGTCGGCCGATTCTGTGGTACTCGCTCTGCGATCACACGGCCGATCTGTTCGCCGACGAACTCGAAGAAGAGCTCGACGGAAGCCGCTTCGTACTACACGCCGGAGGCGAATCGGCTTCGAGCGCGCTCGGCCTCGGTGGGCGGTTTAATCTCGAGAACGCGCTCGCCGCCGCGACCGTTGTGCTGCAACTCAGCAACGACGGCCTCCCACGGGTCGCAGAGCTCCTTAGGAACCTACGAGGGGTTCCGGGACGCATGATCACCGTGACCGGTCCGGAGCACCCCTTTAGCGTGATCGTAGACTACGCGCATACTCCGGCCTCGTTCGAGAAGCTGTTCCCGATGGTGGCGGCGCGCACCGCCGGCGGCATCATCCCGGTGTTCAGCTCCGCCGGGGAGCGTGATCTCGAGAAGCGCCCGATTCTCGGCCAGATCGCCGCTCGCTATAGCCGCATGGTGGTGCTCGCGGACGAGGACCCCCGCGGCGAAGAACCGACGGCTGTGCTTGAAGACGTAGCGCAGGGCTGCAGACGCGAGCGCCCCGACTGGCAGGACGGCGAGGAGCTGCTGATCATCCCCGACCGCCCAAGCGCGATTCGCGCCGCTCTGAGAGCGGCGCAACCCGGGGACACCGTGTTGCTGCTCGGGAAGGGACACGAAGGCAACATCATTTACTCAGACCGGGCGATCAGCTGGGATGAGGAAGCTGAAGCACGCAAGGCGCTGCAAGAGTTACAGGGACAAGAACACGAGCAATGAAGCGAACCGAGTTAGCAGTAATGTATGGCGGCCGGTCGGGCGAGCACGAGGTGTCGCTCGAGTCGGCGAGTTCAGTTGTACGCAACATCGACACCGAACGATTCTCGCTGACGCTCATCGGCATTAGCCGCGACGGTCGCTGGTACCTCCAGCCCGAGAGCCTGGTGGATGCGGTGAAGGCGGGCGAAGCGCTTGAAAGCGTACAGGTGAGCCCTGAAAACCAGGTTTCCTGCACGCCGGTCGACGGGCTGAGCGCCGGGGGCGGAGGGCTCGAGATAGACTGCGTCTTTCCGGTTTTACACGGGTCGTTTGGAGAAGACGGCACGGTGCAAGGGCTTCTGGAGCTTGCCGGGACGGCGTATGTCGGCTCGGGTGTGCTCGGTAGCGCCCTCGGTATGGACAAGGAACTGGCGAAGTATAGCTGGCTCGCACACGGGCTGCCGGTTGTCCCGTTTCTGCGCGTTACCGCCGGAGAGTGTTCCGGAAGCGGCGTACCACACAACCTGCCGGAGCGGTTGTCCGAGCGTCTGGGACGGCCGCCGTACTTCGTGAAGCCCGCCTGCGCCGGCTCCTCGGTGGGAATCAATCGAGTTGAGTCCGTGGCCGAGCTCGAGGAGGCGCTGAGAGACGCCTTTCGTTTCGACACGAAAGCCCTCGTTGAGCCGAGCGTCGAGGCGCGTGAGATAGAGGTTGCGGTACTCGGGAACCGCGATCCGCACGCGTTCACCCCGGGCGAAGTGATCCCGACGCATACGTTCTACGATTACGACGCCAAATACATAGACCCCGACGGCGCCAGACTCGTGATACCGGCCGACCTGCCGAGCTCAACGCTCGAAACCGCCCGGCGACTCGCGATCGAGGCGTTTCAGGCCGCCGATGCCGCCGGCATGGCGCGCGTTGATATGTTCTACGACAAGCGGAGCGAAGAACTCCTGCTCAACGAGATCAACACGATCCCGGGCTTCACGCGAATCAGTATGTACCCGAGGATGTGTACGCACGACGGACTCGCGTACCCTGAGCTTCTATCGCGATTGGTTGAGTTGGCTTTGGAACGCCATAGCGAGCGCCAAGGCCTCAACGCTGCCGATTAACCGTTCATCCGAGGGAACGCAACGCCGGTATCTCACCAGTGTTCGTACGACACGACGCGCTTAAAGGGGTGACGCGCAGGCGGTTCGGGTGATTCATCGGGCCGGCCGACTACCAACAGCATGACAACCCGCATTGAGTACGGTATCGAAAGCAGGCTCTTGATTTCGTGTTCCCGGAACGTAGTGACGACGCACGCGCCGAGCCCTTCGTGCTCGGCCTGCAACAGCATGAACGACGCCGCGAAACTCAGATCCACCGGATACGAAAGCTGGCCGTTCGGCATCTTGTACTCGATATTGGTAGTGCAGAGAGCTATTGTAACCGGCGCTACGGCAATATACTCCTGCCCAAATGCAGCTTCCTCGAGACTCTTGCGCATATCGGGGTCTTGCACCACGATAAAACGCCAGGCTTGACGATTCTTGGCCGACGGCGCACGCCGACCCGCTTCCAAAATGCGCTCAATTTGCTGATCGCTCAGTGGTTCATCTGAGTATTTTCGAATGCTGACCCGCCGGGCGATCTCAGGAAGTAGGTCCATACGTGATTCCTCTCAGTTAACCTCAGTTTGCCTCGTGCTTGACTGCCTCGAACGTTTTACCTATCGTGATTTCGTAATGCGAAAGCTCCTACAGCTCGTGATGCTGAGTCTAACAGGTTCGGTATTATTTTTACAGTCCTTACCCGCCGCTAATTCGCAACGCGCCGCCGAGCTGCTCGAGCAGTTTTCGGCGATGCATCCGCGTACCGAGGCATCCGGCGGTGAGTTGGACGCCACCGCCACCATCATCACGGAGCTCGAGAGCCTCGGCATAGAGCCACAGCAGGAGAGCTTCGAGGATTTCCAGGACGGGCATTCGTTCTCCTCGGTGGTACGCGCGCGCATCGAGGGCGAGTCCAACGAGGATTTGCTGATTCTCGTGCCGATCGACCACGAGCGCAACCGCGCGTCCGAGCAGGACGGTTCGGCATCTTTGGCACTCGCGCTTGCGCTCGTCGAGCAATACCACAACTCCACACCGCCACTGAACATTGAGTTTGTGTTCCTCGGTGCCGAACAAGGGCCTTTTGGTCGCCACCCTATGGGGACGAGGCTGCTTCTGCGAGACTTCTTCCCGGAGCGTCCCAGTTTCGCGCTGTACCTCGACCTTCGCTCAACCGGCGGCGGCCTCGCGATAGAGCACGGCTCCGACGGAAACGTCGCCCCCTCCTGGCTCGTAGAGGCGGCCCTTACCAGCGCTCACGCAACCGCGCTGCCGGTAACCTTCCCGGGAACACTCGGGCATCTCCATCGCGCCGGGGTTACAACAACCAACACCCCGGTGGGTCGGTATCTCGAGGCCGAGCTGCCGGCACTCGGGCTGTACGCCGACGGTAGCGCGGCTCCCTCCACTGCCGCGCAAACCTTCGAACGAGCTCCTGCCGGCCGCGACCAGCCCGAGTTCGAGCAGGAAGCCTGGCTCTCGGAGCTCATAGAGGTTGTCGACGGCATCATCGAGCGCAGCGCCGGCGGCGTCGATGCGCAGTGGGATCGCCATTACGTAGTGTTTGAGCTCCCGGGCGGTCACGTTGTGATACCTGAGACCGTGCACGTCATAGTGGTGTGGTTGATCGCCGCCGCGATGCTCCTGTACGGCATGACGTACCGCGCACGGCTCACACGGTATCTGCGCTCGCTGCGCCGTAACCTTTGGAGCCTTCCGATTCTTTTCCTCTTAGTATTCGGGTTCCTGGCTCTTTCTACGGTACTTCTCGAGCGAGTTCTCGAGCTGCGCGGCTTCCCTACTCTCTGGCAGTTTTACCCTTTACCGTTTTTCGTGATGAAACTCACACTCGCGATCTTCCTGTTTGCAACGGTCTTCCAAGTCGCGTTCCGTCTGCCGTTCTCCAAACACGGTAGCTTCTACTCCGCAGCCGCGATTCTGGTGCTGATGGTGCTGGTGATCGTCATGGCCGGCGTCAGCATATCGTTCAGTTATTACTTCTTATGGGCCTTGATCTGCGCGTTTCTGTTCTCGATCACGCGCAAGAAAGTTTTTATGCCGCTGTGGCTTCTGCTCGCGCCGTTATGGTTCTTGGTTGCGGCAACGGTAGTGTTCGCGCGCCCCGAGCTCGGAGCGGTTCGTGCGCTCTTGCTTTCTCCGGTGCGGGGCAACGCTATCTTGGCGCTCGTTATCCTGCCGTTCATTTTGATGCTGGTACGAATCGACTTTCTCTTGAGCCCGCCGTCGCCGGGAAAGGCGTTGTTCAGTCTTAAGCTTCTCTCGGCCGTTACCGGTGTAGCCTCTGTGGCGTTCATCGCGTTTGTGGTGGTGATCACTCCCTTTGAGGAAGGGCGACCGCAGCCGGTAGAGATACAGGAGCGTATATCGTTCGCGGATCAAACGCGTAGCGTACGGGTAGAGAGCCAAGCGCCGTTACCCTCGCTGCGCCTATCGCTCGGCGATGAGCTTCATACAATCGAAGGCGGAAGCAGGCGCGCCGAGATTCAGACTGCACGACTGCCCGACCCGGTAGAAGGCGAGCTCACAAAGCAGGCTTTTCTCGATCGCATCCAGCATCGCCTCGTGCTCGATCCCGAGCAAGCTTTTGACGACCTCACGATTCGGCTCGAAGCGCCGGAGAGTTTTCTGTTGTTCGACGCCAACTTTCCGTTCAGCGTGTCGGATGATGGGACCTCGGCCGATATCTATGTCGGGACGCGACCGCCGGTCCCGCTGGAGGTAGAGTACACCGTGCCGGCAGGTGTTCAGATCGAAACGAGCATCGAAGCGCTGTGGTTCGATCTTTCTCAGCCGTATCGGCTCGGAAACGGAGCCGTTGCGGTGAGCGCACGCTCCCGCGTTACGCAGCCGTTTGTGCCGGCGGAGTAGCGCAGAGATGGCCGAGCCCGTTTGGTTTCATGTCGATATGGACGCGTTTTATGCCTCGGTCGAGCAACTCGACAATCCCGAGCTGCGGGACCGTCCGGTAATCGTTGGGGGCAGGCCCGGCGGCCGCGGGGTCGTCTCGGCGTGTTCCTATGAAGCCCGTGCGTACGGAGTCCACTCGGCGCAACCCGTGGCGCGCGCTTACGAGCTGTGCCCGCAAGGGGTGTTTCTACCGGTCCGCATGCAGCGGTATCGCGAGCTGTCGCACACCATCATGCAGATCCTCGGCGAGTACAGCCCGGTGGTGCGTCAGGTCTCGATCGACGAGGCCTTTCTCGAGATGACCGGCACCGAGCGGTTGCTCGGGCCCCCGTTGCAGGCCGCTGAAGCACTCAAGCAACAGGTCCGCCGCGACAGCGGGCTCACGATCTCGATCGGGATCGCGCCGAGCCGATACCTGGCGAAGCTCGCTTCCGGGTACGACAAGCCCGACGGTTTGTTCCGTATACATCCGGGTGAGGAACTCGAGTTCACCGCGAATCTGCCGCTCTCGAAGCTCTGGGGCGTCGGGAAACAGACGCGCCGCCGTCTCGAGCGCTTCGGAATTGCCACGGTGTTAGACCTGCGTGCGCAATCAATCGAAGAGCTCACACGCTTGTTTGGAGAGGCCGGAGCCGCCTACCTCTACCGCTCTTCGCGTGGTATAGACCCCGGAGTGTATCACGAACACGTGAAGACCCACTCGGTCAGCTCCGAGACAACGTTTGAGCACGATATCCGGTCGCGCGAGATTCTCGAATGCGTGCTACTCGAGCTCGCCGACGGTATCCTGTTTCGCCTGCGTCGCGAAGGAGGAACCTCGCGCGTCGTGACGCTCAAACTCCGGTTTCAGGACTTTACGACGAAAACCGCCCGCGTGACCCGCACGCGGCCGCTCCGGTCGCTCGAGGAACTCTATGACGCCGCGCGCGAACTCCTCGACCGTCTGCACCCTCATCCTCGCCCGGTGCGATTACTGGGCGTAGGGCTCGACAACGTCACCTTCGAGCACGGTCCCGAACAAGGCGAGTTGTTCGAAGACCGAGGGGAGCGGCAGCGGCGCGTAGAGGAAACCGTATTTGCATTACGACAACGCTACCGAGATCTCCCGATTCGCAAGGCACGAAACATCGAAGACCACAATCACTGAACGGGCTAAACTCGACAGGTCCGTCAGGGTTTGGTACAGTACGGGACCTATCGACAACAAAGTGAGGACCAGCCGATGATACGAATGAACGAACACTATCGCAAACTGCAGTCGTCTTATCTGTTCAGCGAGGTCGCGCAGAAGGTCGCGACCTTCCAACGGAACAACCCCGATACCGACGTCATAAAGCTTGGCATCGGCGATGTAACGCGCCCGCTACCGCCGAGCATTGTGGCGAGCTTTCAGAAAGCGGTTGAGGAGATGGCACACCCCGATACGTTCCGTGGGTACGGACCGGAACAAGGCTACGCGTTTCTCAGAGACGCGATCGCGCGCGAGGAGTTCCAGGCACGCGGTGCTCAGATTGAGCCCGACGAGATCTTCGTGAGCGACGGCACCAAGTGCGATATCGGAAACTTTCAAGAGCTTTTTGCGCAGGATATACGCGTAGCGATCGGCGATCCGGTTTACCCGGTCTACCTCGACACCAACGTGATGGCGGGTCGCACCGGCGAGTTCAACGACGGGCAGTATGGCGGAATCCGCTACCTGCGCTCCACGCCGGAGAACTCGTATATCCCGGCGCCGCCGAGCGAATCGGTAGATCTCGTATATTTATGCTTCCCCAACAACCCTACCGGCGCGGTCGCGACACGCGCGCAGCTTGCCGACTGGGTTGCGTATGCGCAGGAGCACCAAGCGCTTATTCTCTTCGATGCCGCCTACGAGGCGTTCATCCGCAACCCCGATCTCCCGCGCTCGATCTTCGAGATCGACGGCGCCGAGCGTGTTGCGGTAGAGTTCCGCAGCTTCTCCAAGACCGCGGGCTTCACCGGTACACGCTGCGCGTACACAATCGTACCGAAGGCGGTGCAGGTCTTCGATTCTAACGGCGAGCCGCAGACACTGCATGCGCTCTGGAACCGCCGCCACAACACCAAGTTCAACGGCGTTGCTTACCCCATACAGCGCGCGGCCGAGGCCCGATTTAGCGAGCAAGGGAAGCGCGAGGTCGAGGAACTCGTGTCTTATTACCTCGAGAATGCTCGCATTATCAGGGAGGCCATCGGCAAGATCGGATACAGCTGTACCGGAGGAGAGAACTCGCCGTATATCTGGGTACAGACCGGTGGAAGCGCGTGGCAGTTCTTCGACCGGATTCTATCGAAGGCCGGCGTCGTGGTCACGCCGGGCATAGGCTTCGGGCCGTCCGGCGAAGGCCATGTACGTATCAGCGCGTTCAATGACCGAGAGAAGGTTGAGCAGGCGATGCATCGAATAGAGGCCGCGCTTTAGTGCGCGGCTTTTCAGGCTCGGTTTGTGGGAACCGGTGCGTTCGCTCAGTACAGGTGGCCCATCTTCGCTTTCTTGGTGTCTAGATAGAAGCGGTTGTGCTCGGTTGGAGAGATTACGACCGGGATCCGGCCGACAACGCGCACCCCGTCGCTCGATAATTTCTCAATTTTGTCGGGGTTGTTACTCATCAGCTCAACCGAGGTGACCCCCAGGATATTTAGAATAGCGGCGGTCACGCGGTAGTCGCGCGCCTCGGCCGGATACCCGAGCGCATGATTTGCCTCCACGGTATCAAGCCCGAGGTCCTGCAACCGATACGCCTTGAGTTTATTCAGCAACCCGATTCCGCGCCCTTCCTGGCGCATATACACGATCACTCCATTCTCAGCGGAGCCGAGATAGCGTAACGCAAACTCCAGCTGCTCGCGACAGTCGCAGCGCAACGAGCCCCATATATCGCCGGTATGGCACTCGGAATGCACCCTAACCGGGCAATGCTCAACGCCTCGGACGTCGCCCTTCACGACCGCGGTGTGCTCGAGACCGCTGCTGCGCTCGAGAAACCCGTAGAGCATGAAGCTACCGTAGCGCGTAGGAAAGTCGATATTGGCTACCAGCTCCACATCAGCGCTATCTTGAGCACCGCCGGACTCATCAGGCCGCGGCGCAGGCGCGATCTTGTAGAACAGATTAGGGTCTTCCTGAATCCGCTTCTTCCACTGTCCGGCAGTGTACGACCCGTTACCGTTTTTTCCGTTTCCGTTGCCGTTTCCGGCTACGCTATCAGACTGGTTTTGATGTTTCATGGCTCCCGACTGACCGAGTTTTGCTTACTTTCTTAGTCGTTACAATAGCGATGATTATGAACAAAGTCAAATTACCGGCGCGCCGTCGCGTCATCTCGTCAAAGCGTGACCTTTCGTGAAAGCGTGGCCCCACGGCTCGGTGGGTTGCAGCAGTAGGTTCATTCTCGTTAGACTCCGAGCAAAAGTTGGAGTCAGGATGCCGAGTTCAATGTCGGTGATAATCAGTTACGCGCAAAGCCTCGACGGCAGGGTGGCGACCGCAAGCGGAGCCTCACGCTGGATATCGTGTCCCGAGAGTCTGGAGTACGCTCACAGCTTACGGCGCGACAACGACGCGATACTTGTCGGAATAGGGACCGTATTGAGCGACGATCCGCTGCTCACCTGCAGGCTCCCGAACGCGCGCTCACCACAACGAATTGTGCTCGATTCCACGCTCCGCATTCCTCGCGAGTCACAGATCGTCCGCACCGCATCGGAGGTACCCACTACGGTGCTGTTCAACCGAGATTGCCCGAGCGTTGACACAAAGAGCGTTGAGTCGCTCAGGAGCCTGGGCCTTGAGGTGGCGCCGATTTCGCACAACGGCAAGGGCTTGGTGTTGTGCGCCGTGCTGGAGCAGCTCAGCGCGCGAGGGGTCCGCTCGGTATTCGTAGAGGGTGGCCCCGGAGTGATCACGGCGTTTCTCAGGGAAGATTTGGTCGACGAGCTACACCTCGTCGTGGCGCCGATCATGATCGGAACCGGGGTCGCGGCCGTCGGAGAGTTGGGTGTGACGAGGCTCGAACAGGCGCCTCGATTCGAGACGGTCTCGGTCTCGCGCTTAGGAGAAGACCTACTGTGGCTACTTCGAAAACGGAACGTCGGCCGATAAGCGCGCGAGCACTGTACTTCGTGGCGCCAAGACGTGTAGAGCTTCGTGAGCTCGAGCTCGAGTTCAACTCAGATACCCAAACACTAGTTCATTCAAAGCTGGCCGGGGTGAGCCACGGCAGCGAGCTTCTCTACTTCCGCAACCAAATGCCCCAGCGGCTCGAGGGCGAGACCATCGCCGCCCTCGCCGGCGACGCCGGCTACCCGATTTGCTACGGCTATATGAATGTGGGGGAAACCGAACACGGACGGCGGGTGTTTGCGTTTCAGCCGCACCAAGACGTCTTCATCGCCGAGCAGCACCAGCTACTGGAGCTCCCTGATAGCGTTTCCGACGAGGACGCGGTCTTGCTTCCAAGCGTCGAGACCGCGTTGAGCGTAGTACAGGACGCTGCACCGGTGATAGGGGACGTTGTAGCTGTTTTCGGCCAAGGTGTGGTGGGCCTGCTCGTGGCCGAACTCTTGCGGCGCAGCGGCGTTTCGGCGGTGTTCGCGATAGATCCGATCGCGTCGCGTCGCGCACGCGCCGAAGAGCTCGGCTGTATCGCGCTTGCGCCCACCGACCGCCGCGTACCGTCGCGCGTCGCGGAGCTGACCGAAAGCCGCGGGGTCGATATCGCGATCAACACGAGCGCGCAAGAAAGCGCGCTGCAGCAGGCAATCGAGATAACGACGACGCACGGCACGGTCGTTGAGGCGTCGTGGTACGGAACGCAGCCGGTTTCGCTGCGCCTCGGCGAGGCATTCCACCGCCGGCGCATCACGCTCAAAAGCAGCCAGGTATCGCGCGTAGACCCGGTACTCGCCGGCCGCTGGTCTAAACACCGTCGGCTGGAGCAGGCTATCGCGCTCTGCATCGAGCTCACGCCCGGCAAATATATAACTCACCGGTATCCACTCGAGCGCGCGCAACAGGCGTTTGAACTGCTTGATACCGAGCCCGATCGAGTGCTACAGGTAGTTTTCGATACGAAGCACTAGGGAGAAATGAGGAGAACCGCAATGTACAAAACCGGTGTTATCCGGCCGCTCAATGCCCACCATTTCCTTCGCGGCGATTTTGGCCCCGAGTCGCAGCCGCATACGCACCCCTATGAAGTAGAATGGATGCGCACAACGCAGACACTGGACGAGAACGGTTTCTCGACCGATATCGCGGCCATGGAACACACGCTCGAGTCGGTGCTCGGCGAGATAGACAACAAACTGCTGAATGATCTGCCGTTTTTCCAGGATCGGCAGACCAGTCTCGAGAACCTCGCCCGCTACTTGGCCGAGCGCCTCGACGAAACGCTCCCGCAGCCGGACTCCGTTACCGAGATCAAGATCTGGGAGTCGAAGACCGCTTGGGCATCGTACGAACTGAGACCTTGAACCCGCTTCTGGTAACACCGCCGAGTAGCAACACCAAGACCGGCGGATACATCTACAACGCGCGCGTAGCCGAGATACTTGCGCGCGACGGCAGCCGGATTCAATGCTTCGTGCCGTTGGACTCAATCGACGCTTGGCTACGCCGAGAAGCGGACCGGCAAGACTCGCTCGGCGGACCACGCGTGTTCGTGCTCGACAGCCTGTATATCCATGCGGCTCGGCGGTTGCGCTCGGCGCGAGCCGATGACCGCGTAACTCGCCAGCGCTGGTTGCTGCTCGCCCATCTCCTTCCGTCCCAGGAGCAAGACGGTGAGGACGAGGCCCGCGCCGAACGAATCGCGCTTCCGTTGTTCGACGGCGCGATCGCGCCGAGCCGCTACATGCGGGAGCTCCTCCGCCGTCGCGGGCTCCCGGCGGAGAACCTCTACGCGTGCCCACCGGGAACCGATCTCCCGACCATCGCGAGCACCGCAACCGCCGCGAGCAACGCCACCGTTCGGCGCTCCAAACCGCTTCAGATTCTTACGGTCGCGAACTGGATCCCGCGCAAGAACCTCGAGGCGGTGCTTGAAGCCTTAGAGCGCCTCCAGGAATATGCGTGGCAATGGCGGATTGTAGGCCACGCTGCGGCGGAGTCGCGTTACGCCGATCGGCTGAGACAGCGCATCGCCGCAAGCCCGGTCGCAGAGCGCGTCACGCCGCTCGGCACGCTCGACTCCGCCGAGCTACACGCGGTATGGAGAGAGACCGACGTGTTTGTGCTTGCAACTCGCTTCGAGAGCTATGGGATGGTGTTCGCCGAGGCCCTCAGCTATGGAGTGCCGGTAGTAGCGCCCGAACTCGGCCCGGTTCCGGAAATCGTCACCGACGGAGTGAGCGGCATCCTGTATGACCCTGCCCGCCAAAACGCGTTGACGAGCGCTCTGTGGTCGCTGATGCACGATCCGGTGCGCCGCCGTAACTTGGCCGGCGGTGCGGCTGCGCAAGCGCAGCGACTACCGAGCTGGGAAGACACCGCCGCTTGTTTCTTGGCGGCCTGCGGTGAGTAGTGGGCCCCGGCCTCCTCGCGAACTCGGCGCGTCGGCCTTCAAACTACTTGTCGCCGGACAGATCACCTCGAAACTCGCGCATGCGGTCTTCCTGATCACCCTCACGCTCTATCTCAAACAGCTAACCGACTCGGCATCGGTGATAGGGGCGGCGCAGGTGCTGTCGTATCTTCCGGCCCTTGCACTCGGTCCGCTCGCGGGCGTGCTCGTAGACCGTTTCGATCGCAAGCGCCTACTGGTGGGATCCGATCTTGCCAGGGGGCTCGCGATCATGGCGGTTGCGTCACTCGTTCAAAACGGAGGCACCCCGGTTGTGCTGCTGTTTGTACTCACTTCGGTGGTGAGCGTTTCCCAGGTAGTATTTCTCCCGACCGTGCAGGCCATCCTACCCGATATCGTAGCGGAAGCGAATCTACGGTCGGCAAACGCGATTCGCGGCGCAGGGGTCCAGCTCTCGAACCTCGCCGGAAACGCGCTCGGCGGGATGCTGTTCTCGGTTCTCGGCGGGCCGTTACTTCTGTTGTGCACCGGCGCCACCTTTGTTGTCTCGGCCGCGCAAGAGCAGCTTATGCGCATTCCGCGGCGGCCACGGGGGAGATCGGCCGGCGGCATTGCCGGCCAGACACGCTCGGCGCTCCGTTACCTGCGGGTTCGCCGCGGAACGGCGCTCGCGGTTGTTACGCACGGAGTGGTAGGACTCAGTTTCCCGCCGTTGCTGTTGGCGCTCCCGTTCGTGGTTCTCGATGACCTCGGGCTCTCGGAGACGTTCTTCGGTATCTATCTCGCGGTTGTGCTCGCGGGCGGAATCGCCGGGTACCTGTGGTACGCGCGGGCGCGTCCCACGCAAGCGAGCTCGCCGGGCGGTGAGTACCGAATCTTGCGGCGCGGCTTCTTTATCCTCGCGCTTGGGATTATAACCGCCGGTGCGCGCACTACCGCGCCCGCGCTTTTCCCGGCCTTCGCGGCAGCCGGGCTCGGTGCCGGAATGGTGAACCTATCGCTCATCACCACGCTGCAGCGCCGCACACCGGCGGTGCGGCGCGGGAGGGTGTTCGGGGTCTACGAGACCGTTGCCGCTGCAGCCTCGGCGCTCGGTTTCGGAGTATTCGGTCCGGTTGTCGAGCTGATGCGAAATCACCTCTCGCTGTTGGTCTTGGGCGTTGGGGTTGGCTTGGCAATCTACGGCGTGATTGTGTTGCGTTTGCCGGTAGCTCGTAGCTTCTTCTCAGGCGGTTCGGCCGCGGGTTTCAACCATACCCATCACGCCTGACTCGAGAACTCGGGTAGCGTCACGAGGTACTCGCTGAAGCGCCGGTACTCGGTCCGCAGGCGATCGAATGCCCTCTCGGCCGCTTCCCGATCCTGTTCTCGACCTGCGGTCTCCAGTTCCTCGGCCGCGTCGCCGAGATCGAGTGCCGCGAGGCTGCGGGCTCCGCCCTTTATGGCGTGGGCGCCACCGCGCACCTGCTCCCAATCCTCGCTTTGAAGCGCTTCCGCCAAGCGCTCGAGCTCAGCATCGGTTTGCGCGCGAAACTTCCCTACCACGCGCACAACCACATCGGCTTTCCCCATAAAGGCCTCAACCGCCGCGGAAAAATCGAAAACGTGATCGAGTTCAGGCTCTTCCAATCCTGCGTCGGGGGAACCGCCGCCCGCGACCGCTATACGCTCGCGACTCACAAGCCAGCGACGGAGCAGAGGAACGACATCGCGACTCTTGAACGGCTTGCTGAGGAAATCACTCATACCGGCATCGAGACACCGCTCGCGTTCTTCGCGGATGGCGTTAGCGGTGACGGCCACGATCGGAATGGTGGGATGAAACTCGCGTATTGCGCGCGTGGCTTCGTAGCCGTTGAGGCGCGGCATCTGCACGTCCATGAACACCAGATCGAAACTGCGCGCACGCACCATCTCCACCGCCTCTTGGCCGTCGGTAGCAACCTCGGTGGCATACCCAAGCTTCGTAAGGATGGTCTGAAACAGCTGCTGATTGACCGGATGATCCTCGGCGATCAGTAACGTGAACTCGGATTCCACGGTCTCGGAGCGCCCCTGCTCAGCGGCCTCGGGCGCGGCTTCGGGCGCGGCTTCGGGCGCGGCAGCCCTCTCATCGCGGTCCCGGTTGCTCACCTCAACGGCGACGTGGTCATCGTCGCCGTCGCCGCGATCGCTTTCAAACTCATCGAACTCTTCGAGCTCTTCCAGTTCCTCCACGAGTTCAACCGCTTCATCATCGAAGGTCTCCAGTAGCTCCACCGGAGAGCCGAACGCCTCGACATCGGAAGACGCCGTTTGCAATGCGTCACTCGCCGAACCGTTGTCTGCCTGCGTGAGCCGTCTCAGTGCGTCGTATAGCTCTCGCCACTTGACCGGCTTGTTGAGATACACCTGAAACCATTTGAGCAGCTTCATCTTCGCTTCCGGCGTACTCTTCCCGGTAGGACTCAGCAGGATTAGCTTCGTATTGAGTAACCGCTCGTCGGACTTGATCTCGCTCGCGAGTTGCCAACCGTCGATGCCGCTGAGGTTCTGGTCTATAAGACCTATATCAAACGGCCGCCCTGCCTCGAGCGCATCTCGAAACGCCTGAATGCCTTGTTCGCCGGAGCGGGCGTGTTCGGTGGTTGCACCCCATCCTTGGAGGTATCGCGAGAGTACCGCCGCGGCGACACGACTGTCGTCAACAATAAGAACACGGAGCCCCTCGCAGACCGGTTTAACCTCCGGCCCTCCTCCCGGAGTGACGGTGTCGGGCGTACGTAACGGAATGCGAAACCAGAAGCGCGATCCCTTTCCCTCTTCGCTACTTACACCGAGTCGGCCCCGCATCATCTCGACAAGATTCTTTGAGATCGAGAGCCCGAGCCCGGTTCCGCCGAACCGCCGTGTGGTGGATGAATCGACCTGGCTGAACGCTTGAAACAGAAGCTCGCGCTTTTCCTTAGGGATGCCGATTCCCGAGTCGATCACTTCAAAGTGTATCATCGGCGAGCCGTCGGCCGCGAGCGTTGGCCGAACCCGTATGAAGATGTAGCCCTTGGAGGTGAACTTAACCGCGTTGTTGAAGAGATTAACGATAATCTGCCGCAACCGCACCGGATCGCCGGAGATCACCTGCGGCAGTTTGGGGTCGAGAAAGGTTACGACTTCCAGACCTTTCTTATGCGCCTCGAGACTCACCATATCAACCGCGTCTTCGGTCATCGTGAAGAGATCGAACTGTATGACCTCGAGCGAAAGCTTGCCCGCCTCGATCTTGGAGAAATCTAGTATGTCGTTGATGAGCCCGAGCAAGACCTCCGCTGAAAAGCGTATCTGCTCGCCGTACTCACGCTGCTCGGCGTCGAGCTGCGTATCGAGCAAGAGCTCCGTGATTCCGGTGATGGTGTGCAGCGGGGTGCGTATCTCGTGACTCATGTTCGCGAGAAACGCCGACTTGGTCTTGGTCGCTTTCTCGGCGGTATCCTTAGCCTGCTTCAGCCTGGTTTCGGCGTCTTTTTCTTCGGTCACGTCCTCTATGAGCGCAAACAACAGGTGCCGGTCGGAGTCTTGCGGAAGCTCGGAAGAGGCAGCCGCCAGTGAAATCTTCCACCATGGCTTTCGCCCCTTTGATACATGCCGCCGCACCCACAGCCCGCGCGTCTCACGGATGTCTTGTGCGATAGCTTGTATCGCGAACTCAACACGAGAGGCGTCCTCGGACACCAAGAACGAGCTAAGATTGGCGCCCTCCGGTGAACCGGCCCCATCTATGAGACGACGGAACGCGTCGTTGGCGTACTCGATAAGACCGGTGCGAGAAAGCAACAGCATCCCGACCGGCGAGTTTGCGAACGCCGCGCTGAACTGTTGGTGATACCGGACCGTCATATGCTTGCTGTCATACGCTAGAAGTTCATGCGGAGTACCTCGGTGGCTTTCTTGAGAATCCACTCAGGCCGCAGAGGTTTGATGATATAGCTGCTGACACCGAACTTGAGCGCTTCAACCACGGTCTCCTTTTTGGACAGCGCCGAGAGCACGATCACCGGAAGCTTCAGTTGCTGCTTCTGCAGATGCTGCAGTACCTGGAACCCGTTCATCTCGGGCATCATGAGATCAAGAAACACCAAATCAAACGACTCGATATCCGGTGCCTCTACGAACTCCTTGCCGTTGTTGAACGCCTGCACCTGAAATCCGGTATCGGCGAAAGCGGTGTCGATCAGTTCCTGAATCACGATATCGTCGTCTACGATTGCAACCTTCACCTCGCGGTCTATCTCGCCGAGGCCCTGCTCCACGGTCTTTTCCGTCTCAAACTTCATGTCGAACGACTCGCTACCTTCTTTCTTGGGTGCGTCGCTCTTGAGAAAGTCTTCTTGGATCACGCTGTGCTCGCCGTCGATGTAGCTCCCGGCCTTCTTGCCGAGCAAGCCGTCCATCGCGCGTTCGATGCTGTTCGTGACCTCGATCTCACGATAGCTGCCGCGAGAAGACACGAACTCTTTGACGTATTCGTTGTTAGTGAGGATCTTCACAAAGCGCGGTTTGGTCTTGGTATAGTTGAGAATGTTACTCAGCAGCATCCCAAGCTTAACGGTATCATCTTCGCCGATCTCGACGTTCGGCATAATCAGCAGTACACGCGGAGTCTCAACTTCGTACAGATCCATGAGTTCCGAGATCTTGTACTTGAGCAGTTCTATCTTCTCTTTGTTTAAGCCTTCCGATACCTCAACAAACAGGATCTCGTCGTTGAAATGCGCCTCGATGATGCAGGGAGTACTGTCGAGGTCGAGGTTCACTTCAAGAATCTCGGAGACCGTTCGCAGCAGGGAATCGACCTTGATCGGTTTAGTGAAGAACTTCTTAACACCGTACTTGGCGACCTGCATGAGCTTCTGGCGATCTATGCGAGCCGAGCACATTATTACCGGCGTCGCGGAGGTGTTCGGATCGCTCTTTTTCTTCTCGAGCAACTCGATCGAGCTGTTGCGCGAAAGGTAGTAATCCATGATGACGAGATCCGGCATATGTTGGCGCATCTTCACCGAGCCGTCTAAGCCGTTGACCGCCGCCGTTACCTCAAACCCGTACTCGCTGAGCTTCTGTTTGAGGAAATCGCGGAAAAGCTGCGACTCATCAATAACGAGAATCTTCTTCATATAGAACGCCTCTTTTTGCTCTCAAGTTATACGTAGATTCGACGGAATTTTCAACTCCATCCGCTCACCTGCCTCGGAGCTCCCGGAACCGCACGCGGAACCGCACGACGACAATTGACAGCCCAAGCCAAACTCAGCTAGGATCGCGATCGAATAGGATCGCGATCTAACAAGTAACACTATGCAGCATAACAGCCCCACCGTGACTCAGCAACTCGAATCAGCGATCGCTACACCGTTTTCTTCCAACTCGGACTGGAGCGCCGAGGATTACTCCTTTGTTTTGCAGCGGCTGATACTATCGGCGTCCGGTTGGCGTACGGTATTCGCCGAAGGCGGCGACGAGCATGATTTCACTCCGCTTATCGGTGCACCCTACCGTCTGCTCGCCTGTTTCGCCGCCGACGCGTTCGGCGCGTTCATCGGCCGACAGTTCGATCGCCCGGCCCGCGTAGCGGTCGCGACCGACGCCCGGCCCACCGGGAAGCTGATCGCGGCGATTACGGTACGAGCGCTACTCGCCCGGGAGCACACCCCCGAGTACCTCGGTATAGCGCCCACACCTCAGTTACTCGCCTACAGCGCAATGAATCCCGACCTCGACGCGTTCATCTGTATCACCGCCAGCCACAATCCCATCGGGCACAACGGGTTCAAGTTCGGCCTCAACGACGGAGGCGTCTTGAGCGTTGCACAGGCGCAGACACTCACCGCACGGCTCCGCGAGCTGCTTGGCTCAAGCGCCGAGCGAAGCGCAGCGGTACGCAGAGCCGCGGCGGTGCCGTTCGAGGCGGTAGGCTCGGCTCTCGCCGCGGAACACCGATACCACGCCGCCTCGGCCCGCGCGTACCGCGAGCAGGCGCTGCGCCTGCTCGACCCCGGCAACCGCCGAACCGCCGAACGCCTGCGTGCCGCGTGCCGAATCACCCCGCTCGCCGTCCTCGGCGAGCTCAACGGGAGCGCACGGGGCCGCTCGATCGATCGCGAGGTTCTCGAGGAACTCGGTTGTGGCGTTGAGCTTCTAAACGCCGAGCCGGGAGCGGTGGTGCATCAAATCGTGCCGGAAGGCCCCGGACTCGAGGACTGCCGCGCCGCGCTCGCCGAGCGCGCCGGCGATCCAAGCGGTTTTCTGCTCGGGTACGTTCCCGATAACGACGGTGACCGCGGAAACCTGGTCTACCGCGCGCTCGCCGAGACACAGGCGTTTGCGCTCGGCGCTCAGGACGTCTTCGCGCTCGCGTGCTTCGGTGTACTCAGCGAGCTCTCGGCGCAGGCTTCGGCTGAATCGAACGCTCAGCCGCGTGCCGCTGTGGTAGTAAACGGCCCAACCTCGTTGCGTATCGAGGAGATCGCCGAGCGCTTCGGCGCCGAGGTGTACCGAGCCGAGGTCGGAGAGGCGAACGTGCTCGCCCTTGCCGACCGCTTAACCGCCGACGGATACACGGTGCCGATCATCGGAGAAGGCTCGAACGGCGGCGCGATCATCCCGCCGCAGCGAGTGCGCGACCCGTTGACGATGTTGCTTACGGTGATAAAGCTTCTTCGTCTTACCGACACCGAGGGCGGCGCAGCGCGAGACGTGCCCGCGGTGCTCACCGAGCTTCCTCGCTGGGTAACGACGAGCGCGTATGATCCCGAGGCGCTGTTACGGCTGAACACCGGCAGCCACGAGGTCTTGAAGCGCCGCTACGAGGAGCGGTTTCTCACGATTTGGAGCCGCGAGCAGCGTTGGTTCCGCGACAAACTCGGGGCGGTCGCCTACGAAGAGCACAACTACGAAGGAACACACGACCGCGTTGGGCTCGGGCCGGAGTCTCGAAGCGGCGAGCACGACGGCGGGCTGAAGCTTCTGTTTAGAGACGCTGCCGGAGTTCCGGTTGCCTCGGTGTGGATGCGTGGCTCAAAAACCGAACCGGTAATGAGAATCATGGCCGAGGTTCGCGGATCGGACGAGCACGCCGCGCGCGAGCTACTAAAGCTCCAGCGTGAACTCGTGCTTTCCGCCGATCGATAGCGCGCACGCCGCCAATCATCGTGGGAAGGCATCGGTTACGACGAAAGGCGAAGCAAGTCGTCGGCGCCTTCGCGCACCACAAAGCCTTCACGCTCGAGTGCCTCGAGCGCGTCGTCGGTCAATTGCCGCGGTTCCGGCAGCTCGCTATAGAGCTGCTCGAGCGATATCGCTTTCTCGCCGCTGAGAGCACGCAGAATCTGTCCGCGCCGTTGACGACGCGAGCCCTCGAAGCGCGGTTGGCGCGTGTAGTGACGACTTCGGCGGTTGGCGTTGTCGCGGCTGCTTCTGCCGAGCGCCGCGCCGTAATCCATAAGCGCGTAGTACCACTCCCGCGGGTGATCGCGATCGAGCGCGGCCTCGAGACACGGCAGCAGCTCTCTATCGCGAACGTGTTCGCGGTCGGAGAAGAACCAATGGAGCGCCGCGCGCCGGATGTTGGTCTCGATAAACACAACCGGGAGATCATACGCGAACGCCGCAAGTGAACCCGCGGTCGCGGACCCTATACCCGGTAGCTCCAGCAGCTCAGCCGGATCGGCCGGCAGCTCGCCGTGGTGCCGCGCGAGCACAATCTCGGCAATCTGCTTGAGATACCGCGCGCGGCGGTTATACCCCAGCCCCTGCCAGCACGCGAGGACCTTGTGAAGCGGCGCGGCGGCCAAAGAGCGAAACTCGGGGAAACAACTCATGAACTCGCGGTATCTCTCGCGCACTCGCTCGGTCTGCGTCTGTTGTAACATCAGCTCAGAAACGAGAATCGCGTACGGGTCGCGGGTCTCGCGCCACTCAAAGCAACGCCCGTACCGCCGGTAGTGGCGATAGACCTCCTCGCGAAACCTCGCCGCCGAATTCAGGAGCGTTTCTCGCGCTTCTTGCGCGCCGTCTCGGCCTTGCGACTGATCTTGTTCCATACGCCGGTTAACCCCATCGCCTTCTTAGCGGCAAGCAGCGTCGCCTGCTGTTGTTCGCGCATCGTAACGGTTCCATTGTAGATCACCTCGTCGACAAAGCCGCTGCGCGAGGCGAACTCGTCACGCCGCTCGCGAATAGGGTCGAGGAACCGATTAAGCGCCGCGGCGAGCTTGTCTTTGACTTCCACATCGCCGACCGTGCCGATGCGGTAACGCTCGGCAAGCGTCCGGACCTCGTCTTGATTGGGGTTGAAGATATCGTGATAGACGAAGACCGGGTTCCCCTCCACGGTGCCGGGTACATCGGCTCGCACACGGTTGGGGTCGGTGTACATGCCGCGCACCTTCTTCTCGACGGTTTTGCGGTCATCGGACAACAGTATTGCGTTGTTTAGAGATTTCGACATCTTGCCGGCGCCGTCGGTTCCTACGAGTGTAGGCACGTCTCCGATGAGCGAATCCGGAACCGGGAAAACTTCACCGTAAAGGTAATTGAACCGGCGCGCGATCTCGCGCGTGAGCTCAACATGACTCTCGTTATCCCGACCAACCGGCACAAGGTGCGCACGCGGGCCGAGAATATCGGCGCTCTGCAACACCGGATACCCAAGTAGGCCAAACGGCATCTCCGAGAGATTCGCCGAGTTAGCCATGTCCTTAAGACTCGGCAGGCGCTGCAGTCGAGGGACCGTAACGAGCATCTCGAACAGGAGATTCAGCTCATACGTTTCGTGCACCGCGCTCTGCAGGTATATCACCGAGCGCTCGGGATCGATTCCGCAGGCGAGATAATCGAGCACCATCTCGCGAGCGTTTTCGGTAATCTCGGCTATCTCTTCCTTGCCGGGCCGGGTCGTTAAGGTGTGAAGATCCGCGATGATGAAGTTGCATTCGTACTGGTTCTGCAGTTTCACCCTGTTCGCGATAGAGCCTACGTAGTGCCCGAGATGTAGCTTGCCGGTCGGACGGTCGCCGGTGAGAATTCGTTTCTTTTCCATAGTGCTGTGTTGCCTAACTGTCCTTGTTGTGTTCGTCGTTGTCGGTACGGACCGTGCTCCCGTTGGCGGTGAAACCTCGGCGTGACCACGGGATCGAACGTTTGCGTTGTTTGTAGTTGCCGGTTCCCATCAGTATGCCGACCGGCTCCAGCGCCGGGATATTCTCGAAGGTAATCTTCATTGCGACCGTCAACGGCACCGCCAAAAACATACCGATTGGACCCCATAACCATCCCCAGAACAACAGCGAGATCAGAATAATGACCGGACTCAGGTTGAGGCTTTGCCCCACGAGCTTGGGATCGAGCACATTGCCGATAGTGAACTGACTGAGCGCCATCGTGATCGCGGTTGCAAGCACCGGGTTCCAGTCCGGAGCAAACTGCAGCACCGCGAACAAAACGCTGAGTACCGTGATCATGATAGACCCGAGATTCGGAATGAAGTTGAACAAAAGCGTTAGAATCGCCCAAACGAACGGAAAATCAACCCCGATGATGTTGAAAGCGACATATACGATCGAGCCGGTGAGCGCGCTTATCAGCAGCTTAACGCGCAAGTAGCGGCCGATTTCGTCGTTGATATGCTCGAACACAATCGCGATCTTGCGCGTGGTGTGATCCTTCAACGCCTGCATGAGCTTAGACTTGAGATACGGCTTCTCGAGCAGCAAGAACAGCAGGAATACCAGCACGATAACCAAACCGCTCACAAAGCTCATGAAGTTACCGGAGAGCGACAACAGATAGAAACGCGCCGTACGTGTAAGGTCGAACTGGTCGAGGACTTCGTCGGGCAGCTCAAAGCGCGTGGTCAAGTCGGTGAGGATCTCGATGAACCGTACCTGATAGCGTGGAAACTCGCGCAGCAATGCCTGTACGCTCGAGTACAAGATCAACCCGATCAGGAAACCGAACGCAAGCACCATGATCAGCACGATCAGGATCGATAGTCCGCGCGGCACGTGCATCCGCGCGAGCACCTGCACCACCGGCGCGACCAGAAAGTACAGCATCACCGCGATCACGAACGGGATTACGATGGTACCGGTGATCGCGAGCACCGACCCAACCGCGACGACCGCGATGGTGAATAGTAGTGCGGTATTTACCTTCTGATGATCCACAGCGGTGCTAAGGTATCAGATTTCCACCATTAGTAAAAGCGCCGCCGGCCACGAACGCCGGCCACAAACGCCCGGCCGCAGACTCGCCGCCGGCGGCGCCGCGATTACGCGTGGATCGGCCAACCCTCGGCGGTTCGAGCCGCTTCCATAACCGCCTCAGAGAGCGTTGGATGGGCATGTACCATCGTGGCGATATCCTCCGGCAGCAGTTCGCCCTTCTTCGCGAGCAGCAACTCGTGCACCAGCTCGGTTGCGTTTGCTCCTACCACATGCCCGGCGATGATCTCGTGCGTCTCGGCGTGGTACAACAGCTTAACGAGCCCTTCCGGCTGCTCCACCGCTACCGACTTGCCGGCGCCGCGATACGGGAACACCGCCTTCTCGAACTTCAGCCCAAGCTCCTTGGCACGCTGCTCGGTTGGGCCGAAACTCCCGATCTCGGGCACGGTGTAGACAGCGGACGGTCCGAGCTCGTCGGGCAATCGCGGCTCACCCTCGTGGCCCGCCATGTGCTCCACCGCGATCTCGGCTTCCTTCATCGCCCAGTGCGCGAGCAGCGGGGTTGCGATCACGTCGCCTACGGCGTAGATGCTCTCAACCGCGGTACGGTAGTAGTCGCCGACCTCGATAAAGCCCTTCTCGACCGCGACGCCGAGCTCCTCGAGGCCAAGTCCGGCGCCGTTCGGCGCACGCCCCACCGCCACCAGCAGCTTGTCACAAGCGATCGGCTCGCTCTTGCCGCCGTGCTCTATCGTGAGCTTGAGCTCTTTATCGCCGCGCTCGAGCGCAGACGCCTTCGCGCCGGTCAACATCGTTATCCCGCGGCTCTTGAACGCCTTAGCGATTACCTCCACCGCCTCGGCGTCTTCGATCGGGAGCACGCTGTCGAGCATCTCAACAACCGTAACCTCAACACCGAACGCGTTCATTACGTGAGCAAACTCCATACCGATTGCACCGGCACCGAGAATGACCAGCCGCTTCGGCAGCTCGGTCATCATCAGGATACCGGTGGAGGAAAGCACGCGCTCTTCGTCGAACTCAAAGCCCGGCAGCTCACGAGGCTGCGAGCCGGTGGCAACCATGATGTTCCGGCACGAAAGCGTCTGCTTACCGTCGACCGTGACCTCGTGCTTACCGTTAACGCGCGCGTCACCGGAAATGTACTCGATATCGTTTTTCTTGAGCAGAAACTGAACACCCTTAGAGAGCTTGTCGGCCGCGGTGCGCGATTTCTTCTGAACCTTCTTGTACTCAAACCCTTTGTAATCGAGCTTCACGCCGAGCTTCTCGAGCTCGGCGCCGTGCCCAAACACCTCGGCTTGATGGATGAGCGCCTTGGAGGGAATGCAGCCGATGTTGAGGCAGACCCCGCCCGGTTTGTCCTTCTCAACCACCGCAGCCTTGAGCCCGAGTTGCGCAGCTCGTATCGCCCCGACGTAGCCGCCGGGGCCGGCGCCGATCACTACCAGATCATAGTCGTATCCTGCCATGCTGCGCTCCTTAGAACAGAACCCGGTAGGGTTGTTCCATCATCTGCTTGAGGTCGTTGAGGAACTTAGCACCGGCGGCCCCGTCGATCACGCGATGATCGCAGGAGAGCGTCATCTTCATCATCGGGCGCACGACCAGATCGTCGTCCTCGTCCACCACAGCGGTTTTCTGCGTTTTGCCGATCGCGAGTATCGCAGATCCCGGCGGATTGATGATCGCGGTGAACTCCTCGATACCGAACGCCCCGAGATTGCTGATCGTAAAGGTTGCGCCGGTGTAGTCCTCCGGCTGCAGCGCATCGTTTTGCGCTTTCTCTATAAGCTGCTTGAGCTCGGCGTCTATCTCGGCGATACCTTTTGCGCCGCAGTTCCGCAACACCGGCGTGATAAGGCCGGCGCCCGCGTCGACCGCAAGCCCAATATCGACGCTTCCGTGCTGCAGGACAGAGTCGCCCTTCCAGGTGGAGTTCACAACCGGATGGCGTTTAATCGCTTCGGCAGCAAACTTGATAAAGAACGCGTTGAGCCCGGCCTTCTCGGGTAGTTCGCGATTGAGACCGGCGCGCGCGGTCATCACCTGCTCCATGTCGACCGACAACGTGAGGTAGAAATGCGGCGCGCTGAACTTCGATTCCGCGAGGCGTTTCGCGATCACGGCGCGGCGACGCGAAACCGGAATAGATTCGTCCTGCGCCGGGAGCGTCGCCCCGTACACGCCTGTCCCGGCGGCGGCCGGCGCCGCACGCGACGCTTCCGCCCCGGCGGCCGGCGTGTAGTTCTCGATATCGTCTTTCACGATTCGTCCGCCGGGGCCGCTGCCCGCCACCCGCCGCAGGTCTATCCCGCGCTGCTCGGCGAGCTTTCGCGCGAGCGGTGAGGCCTTGATACGCTCCCCGTCGGCAGCGGGCGGAGGCGGTGCGCTCCCGGGTTCCGCGGAGCCTTCGGCGCCTCCTCGCGCTTCGGGCGCGGCGCCTTCCGCGTTGCCGGCTCCGTCGCCGGCTCCGGCTCCCGTAGGTTCAGCCGCAGCTTCGGTTTCGGCGCCTCCCCGGGACGCTTCCGCCTTTGCCCCGTCTGCCTCTGCCCCGTCCGCCTCGGACGCGGCGGCGTCGGACTCGGCCGCCTGAACGAGCTCGGTTATGTCCTCGCCCTGTTCGCCGATGATTCCGATCACCTCGCCGACCTTCGCGGTCTGGCCTTCGCCGCGGATAATCTTCAACAGCGTGCCTTCCTGGGTAGACTCGTAGTCCATGCTCGCCTTGTCGGTCTCGACCTCGCAGAGCACATCCCCGGCGGCGACGCTGTCGCCTTCTTTCTTGCTCCAAGAAACAATCGAGCCCTCGTCCATCGTGGGAGAGAGCGCGGTCATCAATACCTTCTCAGCCATAATCGTGCATCCTCAATCCATATAAGCGGCGCGCTTCACTGCAGCGACGATCTTCTCGCTCGAGGGCTGCACCGCCAGCTCCATGTTATGATTGTACGGCATCGGCACATCCTCGGAACTCACCAATTCCACCGGCGCATCGAGATCGTCGAAGCAGTTCTTCGAGATCAGCCAGCCGAGGTGCGACCCAACGCTCGCCACCGGCCAGGCTTCGTCGACCACCACCGCGCGGTTTGTCTTTCGCACCGAGGCGTAGATCGCAGCTTCGTCCAGCGGCCTCAGCGAGCGTAGATCTATAACCTCAACCGAGACACCTTCCTTCTCGAGCTCCTCGGCCGCGCGCATGCAGTAATGCACCGGCTTCGAGAACGATATCACGGTCGCGTCGGTTCCTTCGCGCATGACACGTGCCTCGCCGATCGGAACAAGGTACTCTTCCTCGGGCACCTCACCGGTGAGACCGTACATCATCTCGCTCTCGAGCAGAACAACCGGGTTGTCGTCGCGAATTGCGCTCTTGAGAAGCCCCTTCGCGTCGTACGGATTAGAGAACGCCGCAACCTTGATGCCGGGCACATGCGCGTAGAAGCTCTGCAGCGCTTGCGAATGCTGTGAGGAAAGATACTCGGCAGGCCCGTTCGGGCCACGAAACACGATCGGACAACTCAACTGCCCGCCCGACATATGGCGCATCTTTGCGGCGTTGTTGATGACCTGATCGAGCGCGAGCAGCGAGAAGTTGAAGGTCATCCACTCCACAACCGGCCGCAAGCCACCGAGCGCGGCGCCGACTCCCAACCCGGTGAAACCGAGCTCCGCGATGGGAGTGTCCATCACACGCGGAACTCCGTATTTATCAAGCAGGCCGCGAGTTACCTTGTAGGCGCCTTCGTACTCGCCGACCTCCTCTCCCATTATTAGTACGCGCTCGTCTCGCTCCATCTCTTCATCGAGAGCTTGGCGAAGCGCCTCGCGAATTGCAATTTCAGCCATGTGAGACAGACTCCTCTCTTGGATTGTGCCGCTTACGCGAGCACGTCTTCGTAGATCGAGCTGATCGGCGGTTCCGCGCTGTCTTCGGCGAAATCAACCGATTCCTGGGCTATCTTCTTGGCCTCTTCATCAAGGGCCTGAAACTCTTCATCTTTGAGCATTCCGGCATCGAGCATGCGGGACTTCAAGATGAGAATAGGGTCTTGCTGCTTGTACTGCTCGAGCTCTTCCTTGGTTCGGTACTTTGCAGGGTCGCTCATCGAGTGACCTTTGTAACGATAGGTCTTGATATCGAGCAACAGCGGTTGCCGTTTCTCGCGCACTTCACCGGCAGCCTTGGAAAGCGCTTCGTACACCTCGATCACATCCATACCGTTCACAACTCGGCCTTCCATGTTGTACCCGGACGCTTTCACATCGAAGTCCTCAACCGCCGAGACCCGCTTCACCGCGGTTCCCATGCCGAAATGGTTGTTCTCGACGATGTATACCGCCGGCAATTTCCAGACGCTCGCGAGGTTGAGCGACTCATGAAACGCGCCTTGGTGAATCGCGCCGTCGCCGAAGAAGCACAACGTTACCCCGCCGTCGTTGCGGTACATCTGCGAGAACGCCAAACCGGTAGCGACCGGTATCTGCGCTCCGACAATTCCGTTACCACCGAGCATATGCTTCTCGACGTCGAACATATGCATCGAGCCGCCCTTACCCCGTGAGCACCCGGTCTCCTTACCGAAAAGCTCGGCCATCACGACCTTGGGGTCCATACCGCACGCGATCGCGTGACCATGATCGCGATACGCGGTGAGAACGTAGTCTTTGGTGAGATCGAGAGCCGCGATGCTCCCGACCGCGACCGCCTCCTGGCCGTTGTAGAGATGACAGAAACCGCCGATCTTCTTGAGCCCGTACATCTGGGCGGCTTTTTCCTCGAAACGCCGTATGATGAGCATCTCGCGCATCAGCCGGTCGAGAAACTCCTTGTTATAACCGTTCAACTCAGTCTTTTTCTCGCTTTTCGCCATAGAACTCGGCTCCTAATCCCCTAGTTTCACTACCACGCGTTCGCCGCTCATAGGCCTGAAGTACACCATCTCCTCTATTGGAGACTCCAGCACCACGAGGCTGCTCTCGTCGGGGATGTTCTTCCAGAACACCGTAAGGTGCCCGCCGAGCGCCTCCTGTACATCGGCTTTCAGCGCCGGGTTGTCGATCACGCTAAGCCCTCCCCGGAGGTACATAATCTCGTCCAACGCCGCGGTCTGCAGCATCCACTCGACACGCGGCGCTTCCGATAGATTGCGCACCCAGGCGTAGTCCGGCGAGGTCAACGCGTACAGAAACCCGTTACGACCACGGATCGTTGCCGGAGTCATCCAACGTAACCGCGGAGTGTTGCCGGGCTGCTCAACCGTGCCGAGCACCGCGGTCTTGGCAGACTCGAGAATGCGCTCCATGATCGCCAACATTTCATGGACTTTCATGCAATAACTCCTTTATAACTGTTCCCACAGGTTTGGGTTGCACTAATTGCCCCTTAATGTAACACTCTGATCTTGAATTTGGAAGTCGGAAAATCTATTCTCGGCGTGGGTGTACCGGCGTGAACGCCTTTCGTCCGGCAACAACGCGTTGTTTCGGTCGTCGAGTTTCCGGCAGAGCCTCAACCCGGTTAGTTGTTGCCTTTGAAGCCGCGGCTCCCATATTATTGGTGTGAACTAAGATGTTTCAGATTACGAGGTTTGAGGAGGGGTTGTGTTTCAGAAACAGCTCGTGATGCGGAGGGTGTTGTACTCAATGATCCCTCTGTTTCTCTTTGCAACATATTCATACGGGTGGCGAGTTCCGCTCGTGGTAGCTACCGTTTTCGTGTTCGGCATTCTAACCGAGTACGTCGTAGAACGTACGCGCAAAAAGAAAGTCAGCGAGGCGGTGCTCGTAACCTGCGCGATCTTCGCGCTCGCATTGCCGCCGATGGTTCCTCTTTGGGTCGCAATCATCGGCATCGTGTTTGCGGTGCTGCTGGGTAAGGGAGTGTACGGTGGGTTCGGCAGGAATATCTTCAATCCTGCAATAACCGGCCGCCTCTTTATCTGGATCTCGTTCCCCACCATCATGATGACGGAGTGGGTGTCGCCGAGCTTTTTCGGTACCGATGCGGTGAGTTCGGCGACGCCGCTGGGGATGCTGCGAGGCGGAGAGTCGCTCGAACTCGCAGATCTGTTTCTCGGGTTCCATGCGAGCTCAATGGGCGAAGCTTCAGTTCTGTTGATTCTACTTGCGGCCGTCTATCTCATCTGGACCAAGAGCGCCAACTGGCGGCTGATGGTTTCAACGCTCGGCACCGCGGCAATCCTGACCACCGTGTTTTACCGAACCGGGCTCGACACCGGCTATGCCCCTGAGTACGCGCTGATGTCGGGAAGCCTCATGTACGTTTCCGTGTTTATGGCGACCGACCCTGTCTCGGCGCCGAACAAGAAGCTTTCGATGTGGCTGTACGGCTTCATCATCGGGGGCATGACGGTGTTGGTACGCACCTTCGCGGATTTTCCCGAAGGCACGAGCTTCGGCTTGTTACTCGGCAACACCTTCGCGTGTTTGCTCGATGAAATTGTCACCGGCCTCGAGAAGCGCAAGAAAGAAAAGGCTGCAACCGCCGCGGCGGCACAGCAAGCCGGGTAAACAACAGTCCGGTTGAGGGATCTCCGTAGCGCGTGAGCTGCGGGAACCTACCCGAGGAGGAAGCCCTGTGAACAAGCAGAGTTTTGGTTATACCGTGATATTTACCGCGTTGATTTCGTTCGCCTTCGTGTTTCTGCTCGCAATGGCGAACGAACTCACCGTAGACCGCATCGAGTTCAACAACGAGGTCAGGCTACAACGCAGCATCCTCAACGCTATGGGCGTTGAGTTTGATAGCGACGAGCACGCTGCCGAGCTCTTTGAGCGCGTGGAGCAGGTCGAGGTAGAGGGTCTGAGCTTGTATAGCTACGAACGCGACGACGAACGCCTGTACGCCAAGGAGTACAGCGGGAGCGGCGTCTGGGGAACAATCCGAGGCCACGTCGGGATAACCCCGGACGGCACCCGCACACTCGGCCTCACCGTGCTCGAGCATCAAGAGACCCCGGGGCTCGGTGGTCGCATCGACGAAGACTGGTTCCAAGAGCAGTTTAGAAACAAGCAGCTCGTAGACGGCCGCCTCGAGATGACCTCGCGCGACGGCGAGGGAAATTTTGAAGAGGACAGCGGCGAGATCGACGGCATCACCGGCGCAACCGGTACCAGTGATTCATTCGCGAACATCATCAACGCTCACCTCGAAGAACTGTACAACGCACTAGGAGGAGAATCGGCATGAGCTCGGTCGCAGCGCCAGGACCCATCCTAAAAGAGAACCTCTGGACCAATAACCCGATCTTTATGCAGGTGCTCGGCATTTGTTCCGCTCTTGCGGTCACGAACCTGCTTGCGAACACCATGATCATGACCCTCGCGGTAGTCGGCGTTATGGGCATGACCAATCTCACGGTTGCACTCATTAAGTCTTTGATTCCGCGCAAGGTTCGCATGATGGTGCAAACCCTCATCATCGCGTCCTACGTTATCGTGGTCGATATCATTCTGCGGGCTTACGTGCCCGACATCAGCCGTGAGCTCGGTCCGTACGTGGGGTTGATCATCACCAACTGCATCATCATGGGGCGCGCCGAGGCGTTCGCGCAGTCGAACCCTCCGCTGATCTCGATGTGGGACGGCGTCACCTCGGCGTTCGGATACATGGGTGTGTTGTTGAGCATCGCGTTGATTCGCGAGTTGCTCGGTTTCGGCAGTTTGTTTGGATATCAGATAATGCCGGAGGCCTTTGAGCCGTGGATCATCATGGTGATGCCGCCGAGCGCGTTCTTCGTGCTGGGAATCATCATCTGGATTGGAAAAGCCATTATGGAACGTGAAGGAGCGCCCGCATGAACCCTCCGGATATCTCGTTAATTCCGCTGTTGTTTGCTTCAATCTTCACGAGCAACATTCTGCTTGCCAACTTTCTCGGAATGTGCTCGTTTTTCTCGATCTCGAAGGACATGACCTCCTCGAACGGACTCGGCATGGCGGTGACCTTCGTGCTGTTCATTACCTCCGGGATGAACTGGGTGGTGTACCACATGGTTTTGGTACCGCTCGGACTCGAGTACTTGCGCTACATTATCTTTATCATCGTAATTGCTTCGATCGTGCAGATTACCGAGATGGTGATAGACCGCGTCTCGCCGAAGCTCTACATCACGCTCGGTATCTTTCTGCCGTTGATCACGGTAAACTGCGCGATTCTTGGTGTCTCGCTGTTCCTCGAGATCCGCGAGTATACCTTCACGCAATCGATGGTGTACGGTCTCGGCTCCGGTCTCGGATGGTGGCTTGCGATCATGCTGCTTTCGGCGATTCGCAAGAAGGTGGAGAAAGGCCCGGTCCCGGCACCGCTCAAGGGGCCGGGCATCACCGCGATCACGATCGGTTTCATGGCGATGGCGTTTATCGGCTTCGGCGGTATGCTGCCGGTACAATAACGCCGCTCAAGGAGGTTGAGTTTGGATTTTGCAACTGTGCTGGTGGCACCCGCTGCGCTCTCGGCAATAAGCGCCGCGCTGGCGATACTAATCTCGTTAACCGACAAGGTCGTAAACAACTACGGTGAGGTTGCGATCGACATAAACGGAGGATCGCGGGGCCTGAAGGTCAACGGCGGCGCCAACATGCTGGTTACCCTCGCGGAAAGCGGCATCTTTGTACCATCCGCGTGTGGCGGCCGCGGTAGCTGCGGCGAATGCAAGGTTAAGGTAAACTCCGACGTAGGGCCGCATCTACCGACCGAAATTCCGTACCTCACCAACGAGCAGCTCGAGGAGAACGTGCGCCTCTCGTGCCAGGTGAAGCTCAAGGGCGATGTCGAGATCGAGATCCCGGAGTATCTCTTTAAGATTGAACAGTACGAAGGTGTGGTCGAGCGCATCCGCGATCTTACACACGACATCAAAGAGGTGTACTTCAGACTTACCGACGGCGAACTGGATTTCAAAGCCGGTCAGTACGGGCAGATCGAGGTACCTCCTTACGGCAAGGTCAAAGAGCCGACCCAACGCGCGTACTCAATGTCCTCGGTTCCGAGCGATACAAACCACGTCGAGTTTTTGGTCCGTCTAGTGCCCGGCGGTATTGTTACTACCTACGTGCACGAGCACCTGCAGGAAGGGAAGAAAATGAAGGTGATCGCGCCGTTCGGTGACTTCTACGTGCGCGACACCGAGGCGCAGATGATCTGCGTGGCCGGTGGCTCCGGTATGGCACCGTTTAAGTCGATTTTCTACGATTTCGTTGAGCACGGCACGATGGACAAGCGCGATATCTGGTACTTCTTCGGTGCTCGTACCAAGAAAGACCTCTTCTACCTCGATGAGCTGAACGAGCTACAAGAGAAGTACGAGCGATTCCATTTCATACCGGCCTTGTCTGAACCCGAAGAGTCCGACAACTGGGACGGAGCTACCGGTCTCATAACCGAGGTCCTCGACGAGTATCTGCGCAACACGATATCGACAGAGACCGAAAAAGAGGGCTACCTCTGCGGAAGCCCGGGTATGCTCGATGCTTGCATGGCGGTTATGCGCGAACGCGACATGGCCGAGGAAAAAATTTACTTCGACAAGTTTGCATAGGGGTAGCGCAGATGAAAATGACACCGGAGTTCCAGAAGGCCCAGGCTAACATGCAACCGGGGGTCATTACCTCCGACGGCTTTCTCGGCGATGAGACGCGGCCGATCGTTGAGATCATTACGGCCGACGAAGAACGCATGGCGCATCTCGGCATCGAGTTTGAGGACGCTGCGGCACGCATGCGCGAGTTACTCGACAAAGGGCGTAAAGGTCTCGGCGAGCCGATCACGGTTGACGGCAACTGGGTCGTCAAGGTCGACGAGGCGCGCGGGTTCCTCGCCTCGCCGTTCGAGGACGGGATATTCCGCAAGGTCAATGCCGTTGTCCGGAAGAAGCAAGCGCCCGACGAGCAGCTGCTGGTCTCGGAACTCTCTTTACACCTGTTCGAGAAGTATCACTTCTGCCAAGGCAAAGGCTCCCCGTTCAGGCTTGAGCCCGAGAAGCTCAAGCGGGTCCTCGACTTGTAGCGCCGAATTGCCTATACTACGCGGCAACGGCCGTCGAAGGAAGGAGCATTGCCCCAATACACATGCAAGCTGCGCGCGTACTGATTGTTGAAGACGAGAAAATAATCTCGCTAGACCTCACTCGAACACTCAAAAACCTGGGCTTTGAGGTGGCGGCCGTGGTCTCGAACGGCCCCGACGCGCTCGAGAGTGCAACCCAACACCGTCCCGACATCATTCTCATGGATATCATGCTCTCGGGCGAGATGGACGGTATCGAGGCGGCTCGGCACGTCAAAACCAGTCTAGACATTCCGGTGGTGTTCATCACCGCCTACGCCGATGAGGCCACGCTTGACCGCGCCAAGGAAGCGCAGCCGTTTGGGTACATTATCAAACCGTTCAAAGAACGCGAGCTGTACTCGACAATCAATATCGCGCTGTACAAGAGCAAGATAGACAAACAGATCCTGCGGCAAGAGCGCCTGTTCGGGGCCATTCTCGACAGCATGGACGAGGCGTTGATAGCGGCCGACACCGAAGGGCGCGTTCAGTTTCTGAACCCGGCGGCCGAGACGCTCACCGGCTGGCCCGAGGACGAAGCCTACGCGCGGCCGGTTGACACGGTGTTGGAGCTGCTGGACGCTCACACCGAGGCGCCGACGGCCCTGCCTCTGAATAGATCGCAGCTCGCAACGCCGCGCTCCACGCTGCGCTTCGAAGACCTTTTGCTTAACAACCGCCACGGAGGCCGGCTTCATATCACCGGCACCATTACTCCGGTGCAGTACGCCTCGGGAGAGCCCGAAACGTATCTTATCGCGTTCAAGGACATCACCGCGGTACGCCGGATGTCTGCCACTCTCGCCTACCAGGCAAGCCACGACGCGCTTACCGGGCTTCTCAACCGCCGAGAGCTCATAGCCCAGCTCGCTGAGTTGACGGAAGCTCCGGCGCAGAATCGCCCCACGCACAGTTTCATCTCGGTTGATATCGATCAGTTCAAGATCATAAACGACGTATGCGGGCACGTGGCCGGCGATGAACTGATTCGCCAGTGTGCTCAAGAGCTGCGCGAGTATGTAGATGAACTGCGCGACGCCCAACACCACCTGGTAGGCCGCCCCGGTGGTGACGAGTTTGCGCTTACCCTATACCGCCACGAACTCAACGACGCCGTTGAGCACGCCGAGCGGATCCGCGAGTTGTTCAACCGCCGGTTTATCTGGCACGAGCACGTGTTTCAAGTCTCCGCGAGTATCGCGGTGGTCCCGATTCTCCAGGACACCGCCGATACCTACACCGTGATCGCGGCTGCCGACGATGCGCGTTATCTTGCCAAGGAGGAAGGCGGGAACCGGATCAAGGTCTACGAGAACAAGAGCGCTACCTTTGTGCAGCGCCGTGGCGAGATGCACTGGATATCGCGGCTCACTACCGCAATCGAGGAAAATCAGTTCGTACTGCACGGGCAACCGATCCTACCGGTGCGAGACGACCTGTCCGAGAAACTCGAGATTCTCATTCGGCTACGCGACAGCGAGAACAAGCTCCATTATCCGGGAGACTTCATACCGGCGGCCGAGAAGTATCACCTCATGCCGCAGGTAGACCGCTGGGTAATTCGCGAGTCGTTTGCCTACGCCGCACGCAGATCAAAGATCGAGTCCTCATCGCGCCCGCTCTGCATCAACATCTCGGCGGGATCAATCGCGGACAAAACCTTCGTTGAGTTTCTGTTGTCCGAGCTATCGCGGCTTGAACTGGATCCAAAGCTCATCACGTTGGAGATAACCGAGACCACCGCAATCGAGAACCGCAGCAGCGCGATTGGGGTGATCGAGGCTCTGCGCGATGCCGGAGTTTCGTTTGCGCTCGACGACTTCGGGAACGGTTTTTCGTCTTTTGCATACCTCAAAGACCTACCGTTCGATTACCTCAAGATAGACGGCTCGTTCGTCAAGGATGTAGACACCAACGCGGTGCATTACGCGCTCGTCGACGCGGTCAACCGCATTGGGCACACCATAGGGATGCTCACGATCGCGGAGTTTGTTCATAGCGACAGCGTTCGTCGCACTTTGATCGATATCGGCGTTGATTATCTTCAAGGCTACGAGCTCGCGATGCCTGCGCCGTTGGGACACAATCGCGAGCTCGCGACACCTTAATTTTTCACCTCCGGAAACTGCGAACCCATGACACACTCACGCCACGCCGCACACCGCCGTCCGAGACCATGGGCGTTAATCGGTATGAAACACTGCGGGAAAACCACCACCGGACGGCTGCTCGCTACCTTGAGCGGCCGAGTCTTCCTCGACCTCGATGAGCTCATTCGCTCGTGTTTCGCCGCCGAGAATCGCATCGAGACAGCGCCTTCGGTTCGCGAGATCTACCGCGAGCACGGGCGCGAGGAGTTTCAGCGCTACGAGCGAGCGGCTGCCGACGAGTTCGCGCGGCGGACCTCAACACACCAAGGAGCGTGCGTGCTGGCGTGCGGCGGCGGCGTGGTCGAGAACAAGCCCGCGATCGAGCGGCTTGCCGCGATTAGCGTTGTTGTTTATCTTGACGACGATCCGGATGTGCTGTTTGAACGCGTTGTGGCCGGCGGAATCCCGGCCTTTCTCGACTCTGCCGATCCTCACGCAGCATTCACCGCACTCTGGGCCGCTCGCGATCCCTTGTATCGAGCGTACGCCGAGCAGGTAGTCAAGATATCGGGGCAGAGCCCTGAGCAGCTCGCGAGCAAACTCTATACAGTTATGCAGGAGTACGGCGATGCCCGGTAGCAGCTTTGGCAGAGCGTTTCGGCTTACAACATTCGGCGAGTCCCACGGCGGCGCGGTCGGGGTAGTACTCGACGGCGTGCGCCCCGGGGTTGCACTCGAGACATCCGATATCCAGGCCCAACTCGACCGCCGCAAGCCCGGGCAGTCCAGTGTCGGCACGCCGCGCAAGGAGCCCGACACCGTGAATCTGCTCTCGGGCGTGTTCGAAGGAGAAACCACCGGGACTCCGATTCTCATGATCCTCTACAATGCCGACGCCGACCCCTCGGCCTATAACGAGATCAAGACGATGTTCAGACCCGGGCACGCCGATTACACCTACTTGATGAAGTACGGTCGCCGCGACTGGCGCGGAAGCGGCCGCGCCTCCGGCCGCGAGACCGCCGGGCGCGTCGCCGCGGGTGCGGTCGCGCGCAAGCTGCTCGCCGAGCGCGGCGTGGAGGTGCTTGCTTACACCGTTGCAGCAGGCGGTATTGCATGCAGGACATTTGCAGCCGACGAGATCGAGCGCAACCCTATGCGCGCCTGCGACGGCGACGCGGCGGCCGAGATGGTGCGCTACGCCGAGACCTTGAAGGATGCACACGACAGTATGGGCGGGATCGTGGAGTGTCGCATCCGTGGCGTTGCCGCCGGCCTCGGCGAGCCGGTGTTCGACAAGCTCGACGCCGAGTTCGCTCACGCGATGCTCTCGGTGGGCTCGATCAAAGGTATTGAGTTCGGCGCCGGGTTCCGCGCGGCCGAGATGACCGGGAGCGAACACAACGATCAGATGGGCCCCGAGGGCTTCGTAACCAACAACTCCGGCGGCATCATCGGCGGGATCAGTAGCGGCGAAGAGATCGTGTTTCGCGTGCCGGTGAAACCCACCTCCTCGATCGCGAAGCCGCAACGCACCGTAGACCTCACCGGCGAGGAGCGCGTCATCCGCACCGAGGGGCGCCACGATACCTGTATCTGTCCGCGAATCGTACCGGTAGTCGAGGCGATGGCCTGCATTGTGCTCGAGGACCACTACAAACGCCACGCGGCGATGATTGCCTAAGCAGCCCTAACGCGCTACGCTGTGGCCATATGCTTGAGATAGTTCATGCGATCGCCGAGTACGCCCCTTGGATGGTGGTGGCGTTGCTCACGCTCAACCTCAGTCAGCGCCGCCACCTCGAACACGGCGAGCGAAAGCGCTTCGCAACGCTGTACCTCAGTGTCTTGGTTCTGGTGCTGTTTGCTTCGTCGCACCTGATACTGCTGTATGGTCTTCCCACCGCGACCCTGGGAGTGGTAGTGCTGCTAATCGTGGCGATAGCCGGCGTGTTTCACGAACAGGTGCTCCCGTTTCGGTTTCGGTGCGGGTCGTGCGGAACCAAACTTACACCGAAACGAGTACTGTACTACGACTCCAATCAATGCCGGGACTGCGACCAAGGCACCCACGATGCCTAGAAGCGACTGCCACGACGCGCGTAGTATAACCACAACAGGAGCCCACCAAACGCTATGAGGGTTACCGGCCACCACATCCCGACAACACGCCGGAAGTCGCGTTGAATAAGGTCTAGGCTGAACATTAGAAACACGACCGAAAGGAGAATCATCGCGGCAGCCGGAATCTGCAGGGTGACGCGCGCGGGTTGTACCTTGGTGCGAGCGTAGACCGCAAGCGATGCGCCGGTTATCGTCATGAACAGCGGCCAGATCCGGACAAGCTCTACGCTCGACATGACGGTATTCAGCAGAAAGAACACCAGCCCCACAAGCGTTAGAATCATGCCGACAAACACGTAGCCTTCCGGGCCGTCCTTTGCGAAGGCCAAGTACAGCAGCATAAACCCCACGATCAGCGGAATCACGGTCCAGAGCGCCCAGGTGTCGGGCATGAGCCCGGCGGTGCGCAGCAGCAGCACCGCGCCGATCAACACGAACGTAATGCCGAACACCAGAAACTTGTGGGGGAACCTTTGCGAGGGTGTAGTTCGACCTGTAGATGTCACGGCGCTGCCTTCCTGAAGAGCGAGTCTACCAGATAGTAAATCACTTGCCAATCGGCAGTTTCATCGTTATAATGCCATTTCGTATGAGACACTACCCAGCCTTACCGGTTAAGGTAACGGCCTTTTTGGTTACGGTTTTCGTCGCCACCGGGCTAACCGCCTTCAACGGAAGTGAGTCATACTACATCGTAGGCAACCGTGAAACGGCCTCGGAGTTGGAGAAACTCTTTGATGTTCTCAACAACACCGAAGAGCTGTCCGCGCGTGATCGCAGCGTAGTTATCGAGCAAATCGCGGCAAATCTGCACCGCGCGGGTCATCCCGAGCGGATGAAAGTCTTTCTAACCGAGTACGTCGAGGAGCATCGTGACGACCCGTACAACGGGTATTATCTCCTACTCGTTGCACAATACTACGACTCCAACGGTGGCAAACCGGTCGCACAGCACTACTACGAGCGGCTCTTAACGAACTACCCCAACCTAGAAGTTCGGGGAGAATCCATCCATTTCCAGGCACTTCAGCGACTGGTGGAGCTCACCGACAACGACCAAGACCGCCTCGAGTACTACCGTCGCATCACCGAGGACTACCACAACAAGGTAGATATCGGACAGAAGTACTTTTACCTCGCGCGCAGCTACGAGAACCTCGGACTTTGGGACAACGCCTACGAGGCGTACCGCGAGTTTTTGAAACACCCCGACTCTACAGTGCCCGGGTACCCGGACGCCCACCGCGAGATCGAGGCGAAGGTGAGTTTCTACGACTCCCCGCGCGACTGGACGCGTGAAAGTCTCGACGATCTGGTTCGCGATATCAAGGTTGCGCTCAGCCGCCAGAGCCCCAATCAGTTGCTGCGCCACCGCGCGAAGGAAAACTTCTTCGCGATGTCTTGGGAGCAACAGGAATCGGACTTCAACAGCCGCATAGAGTTCGATATCGGAACCTTTATGCAGCGCCGTCCCGTTCGCTACTCGCGCGATCTCGAGATTAGCTCAAACGCACGCGAGGCCTACCTGCGCACCTGGAACTGGTCGTATCGTATCAACACCTGGTACCTGTACTTCCGGCGGGTAGACTTTCCGGCGGACCCTGAAATCCACAACAACTGGGAATGGGCCGGGGTATATTTCGGCGAACAACTCTAACTCCATTGGTACGATACGGCGCCACAGCTATCTCAACCGGAGCGTTCGGTTCGCCGATAGTATAGGCAGATGCACCGGAACTCACGCGCTACCAGAGGCAAGCTGTTACTCATCGCATTCATGCCCGTGCTCGTAGCGAGCATGACGTTCTCTCCGGCGATGGTCGCGCTCGATCCCCCCACTACAGCCGCCACTCACGCCGCTTCCTCCGCGCCCACGACTGCGGGCGCGGTAGCCGCGTCCGTGTCGCGGCCGGACGAGGCGCAACGCAGACATGAGACTGAGGCACGGATAGAGCGGCGCAGTGCCCGGCTGCACTGGAACGAAGGCGTGCTCAGGCTGCGAATAGAGGCGGAGGTGCCTGAGGAGCTATCGCAGGTTCCGACCGCTACCCAACGCGTGCAGCGCCGGCTCGAACGCTTCCTCGAGGAGCTCTTCCTCGACTCGATCAACCACCTGCAACTAAACTCCGCGGAACGGGGCGCGGCGCGCCTTGATCGCGAGGCGGAGCTCACAAACCGAGTTCGCGATATCCGGCAGGCTCTGCAAAGCCGCTACACCGGTCCACGCCCCGATCTTGGCGGTTCCGCGATAGAGTACGAGTTGGATCTGTATGCCGAGTTGATTCGCAGCTTCCAACCGCACCAAACGCCGCGCCCGGTTCCGCGCGTTCCCGGTTGGCACGCCTCGCGCGAGTTCACCGGAGTGGTGATCTACGCGACCGACGAGTTGCCGGTACACGGAAGCGACCGAAGCGCGCAGTTGGTTCCGGCGCTCCTGCCGCGGCTGCACGACGACGAGCGTTACGAGCTTGCGTTTTCTCCGGCGATGGTGGAGCCCGAGTTTCTCGAGCGCTGGGGTCCGGTTGCCTACGCCGAACCCGGTAGCGAGGCTCGGTTGGTGGAGCGCGTCGGCAACAATCCGCTCCGCGTTCTCGCTTCGGGGCTCTACGGCGAGACCCCTACCGATCTCATGATCCCGCGAGACGACATCCTGCGGCTCCTCTCGCGCGAGAAAAACCGTCGTCTCCTCGCCGAGGGACGTATCGTGATTGTGTTGCCGCTGTCACAAACCGAGGAACGCTTGATCTCGGATTAAGTTTCGGCATGACTCGGCTCTACGTAGTTGACCAACTCCATGCGGGTATGATCAAATTCCGCTACACGTTGTCCGTCGAAGACGTCCGATGTGAAATTCTTTCTGGGTACCGTGATTCGGCAATCGATTAGAACATGAAAGCACAATATACCGCGTTCACACTCGCGCTGGTTATCGGAGTGTTACTGAGTGGCTGCGGCGCGCACGCCGAGGAGTACGGAGTTCTGCTGTGGTCACCGGACGAAGAGGCTGTTCCTTCCGGTGCCCAGCTTACGATCACCGATGAGTCGGACATCAACGAGACCTACACCGTTATCGGCCTGGAAAACGACGCCGAGACCGAGATACCGCGCGATCGCGTTCGGAGCTTTGAGTCCCAAGAAGACGCCGAAGCATTCCAGGACGAGTACGCGGAGTTTGCGAGCAGTTACGGGCGCGCCGAGCGACGTGCGCTGCCTATCCGTGCCGAGATGACGGCAGAGTCGCAGCGGGTCTACCGCCTGCGCGACCAGCAAGTCGTTAAGGTCATCGGCCGTAGCGAAGACGAGCACGAAGCGGGCGCCTACCATGACTACTGGTACCAGGTGCTGACCGAGGACGGCGTCTCGGGATGGGTCTTCGGCCGCTTCCTCACGGTCTATGATTACCACGAAGGCCCGACCGACCCCGCCGATGCCGATCGTCAGGAACTCAACGAGTTTCTGTTCGAGACCTGGCGGCCGGAGTATTTTCGGCGCATGATCCGAGACGGACGTTACGAGCTTCAGCGCTTCGACCCGCAGTACGGCATGTTCCCCGAACCGGAAAACAACCGCGTGCGCATCGTACTGCCGGACCACACCGCCGAGTTCGTCTACGAAGACTGGTATCGTATCCGAAGCTCGTTATGGGGCGCCGAAGGGGTGCCGCTCGAGATCAGCATCAGAAGCGAAACCGAAGTGGAAGCGCGTTACTCGCACGACGGCCGCGAGTACTCCGAGCGGTTCGTGCTTGTTGAGGAAGATATCCGCGAGCTGGTTGCCGACGAGCAGACTCGCCGACTGGAGTTGTACTCAGATTTTATCGAGGTGGGTGAGCGATTTCGCAGCGCCGCCTATGGCGAACTCGAGTTTCGTGAAAACCGCACCTTCAGTTGGACCGGGTACGATCGACTTGTCCCCCGCATTATCGCCGAGGGCGCCGGCACTACCGGTAGCGTAGCCTTCAACCTTCATCTCGCATCGCAACTGCGCGATGATTTCGACGGCGCGCTTTCGCTAGAGTTCTCCGGATCGGAGGAGCGTGTGCATCTGCTCTACCGTTACGTCTCCGGCGGCATTCAGTTCATGTACGTCCCCGAGCCCTTGATAGACCGGAGCACGGTTCAGGAAAGCCCGCGCGCACCGGTTATTATGTATTTCTCGTTGATCGAGGACTAGTTTCGTCATCGACCTATGACAATTGCACAACTGACCGAGGTATCGCTACAGTTCGGCGCCCATACCGTCCTCGATACCGTATCGATGACGCTCACCGCCGGAGACCGACTCGCCCTTACCGGCCACAACGGCAGCGGCAAGTCGTGCCTCATGCGCATCATCGCCGGCGAGCTAAGCCCCGATAGCGGCACCGTAGTACCCACACGCGGGCGCAGGATGGGGTATCTGCCGCAGACCGCGGTCGCTCCGCCGCAACTGCAGCTGCGCGAAGCCGCCGAGGCAGCATTCAGCCGTGCGCACCGCATTCAAGAGCGCCGGCTCGAGCTTGAGCGCCGGCTCGCCGAACGAGGCCCTGAGGCCGAGGACACCGATACGCTGTTGAGCGAGTACCAAGAGCTCGGTGAGGAACTCGAGCGCAGCGGATACGAGACCCGCGAGGCGCTGATAGACCGCGTTCTGCGCGGTCTCGGGTTCACCGAGTCGGACTTCGCGCGGCGCTGCAGCGAGTTCTCAGGCGGCCGGCAGATGCGGATCGCGTTGGCGCGTATCCTGCTGGAGGCCCCGGATCTCCTGCTGCTCGATGAGCCAACCAACTACCTCGATCTCGAGGCGCGCGACTGGCTCCTGCAGTTCATTCGCACCTACCGCGGGGGGGTCGTGATCGTATCGCACGACCGCTACTTCCTCGATAGCTGCATCAACGCCGTAGCGGAACTGTTTCGCGGGCGAGTCCGGCGCTATAGCGGGAACTACAGCTCCTACCGCCGCCAACGCAGCCAGGAGCTCGAGGCGCAGCGCGAAGCGTACGAGCGCCAACAGCAGGAGATAGAACGGCTCGAGCGCTTCATCGCGCGCTTTCGCTACAACGCCTCGAAGGCTCAACTCGTGCAGAGCCGCATCAAGCAGCTTGAAAAGATCGAGCGGATAGAACTCCCGGATAGTCTCAAGACGGTCTCCATACGTTTCCCGGCACCGGAGCGCAGCTCGAGAATCGTGCTGCAAAGCAGCGAACTCACCAAGAGCTACGACGGTGCGCCTCCGGTGTTCGCCGATCTCTCGCTCACGCTCGAGCGCGGCGAGAAACTCGCGTTGATAGGGCCAAACGGTTCGGGAAAATCGAGTCTGTTGCGTATCCTCGCGGGGCGCGACACCTCGTTCAGCGGCGAGCTGTCTCACGGGAACGGCGTAACGCTCGGCTATTTCTCTCAAGAAGAGATCGAGGAGCTCAACGCGCCCAACACCGTACTCGAGGAGCTCCAAGCCGGCGCGCCGCCCGATCTGCAAGGCCGCCTCCGCGACCTTCTGGGAGCCTTCCTGTTCAGCGGTGACGATATTCACAAGCCGCTGTCGGTACTTAGCGGCGGCGAGCGCACCCGCGTTGCGCTGCTCAAGCTTGTGCTTCGTCGTCACAACCTCTTGGTGCTCGACGAGCCGACCAACCACCTCGATCTACACTCGCAAGAGATCTTGCAGTCGGCGCTGCGTGGGTTCGACGGCACGGTGGTGTTTGTATCGCACGATCGCGAGTTCCTCGCCGACGTCGCTACCAAGATTCTCGAGTTCACGCCGCAAGCCGGCGAGCGGCCCTCTCTCCATACGCTGTATTCCGGCGACTACGAGTACTACCGCTGGAAGACCGCATCGCAACCCGAAGCCGCCGGAACCGAGAACGGCCGTGCCGCCGGTGCTCAGGCGGCCGCCGCGCAGGCCGCCGCGCAGGCCGCCGGCGCTCAGGCACCACCGGGTGCAAGCGAACAGGAACGGATCGAGCGCAAAGCTCACAAGGCCGAGCTCGGGAGAATCGAGCGCGAAGAACAGGGGATCGTTACACGGCTCGAGGAGCTCGAACAACGGCGCGAAGAGCTTCACCGCGAGCTCTCGGACCCCGAGATATACGCCGATGGAGAACGCGTGAAGCCGCTCACCCTCGAGCTCTCTCAAAACGAAGACGCCCATGAGCGGCTTCTCACGCGTTGGGAAGAGCTTGAACAGCGCAAGAGCACCATCGTAAGCGAGATCGCGTAACGCCGCCTTCCACCGGTCGCCCGACGGCGGCGCACTCGACCAACCCTTTGCCGACGGCACCTCCGCAGCACTATATTACCGCTTGTGACACGCATACTTTCATGGAATGTAAACGGCATCAGAGCTGCCGAGCGTAAAGGGCTGCTCGAGCGCATACAGCACGAGCAGCCCGACGTCGTCTGCCTGCAGGAGACAAAGGCCCGGCCGGAACAGCTCAGCGAAGCGTTGCGCGAGCCGAGCGGATATCACGCGTACTTCGCATCGGCCGAACGCAGAGGCTACAGCGGCGTCGCGGTGTTTTCGCGCCGTGAGCCTCAATACGTCTCGCGACTCGGGATCACGCAGTTCGACGACGAAGGTCGGGTCTTGATCCTCGAGTATCCCGAGTTTACGCTAATCGGGGCCTACTTTCCAAACAGTCAAGACGGCGGACGGCGGCTCGAGTACAAACTTGAGTTCTGCCACGCCGTGAAAAGACTCACCGACGAGTTGGTAGACGCCGGGAGGCACGTAGTGGTAAGCGGTGACTACAATATCGCACATCGTCCGATTGATTTGGCGCGCCCCGACGAGAACGAGGGCAACGCCGGATACCTGCCGGAAGAGCGCGCGTGGATGGACGAGTTCACCTCGACGGGCTACATCGACACCTTTCGAGCGTTCACCGCCGAGCCACACCATTATACGTGGTGGTCCTATCGCGCAAGCGCTCGTCGTCGAAACATCGGGTGGCGCATCGATTATCATTGTGTCGACGAAGGGCTACGGTCGCACCTGGAGCGCTCGGTCATCCGCCCCGAGATCGAGGGCTCGGACCATTGCCCGGTGGAGCTGGTTCTGAGCCTTGGACAGGAAAACGAGTAGCGTATGGACACCGTGATTCCCATCCTTCCGCTGTCGATCGTGCTGCTTCCTCGCATGCCGCTACCGCTACACATCTTCGAGGATCGCTACAAGCAAATGCTCGCAGATTGCGAGCGACTCGAGAAGCCGTTCGGTATTGTACCGGTGCTCGCGGAGGAGATGCACGAGGCCGGCTGCATCGCCGAACTCGAGCGCGTGATCGAGCGCTACGACGACGGACGCAGCGACATCTTGACCTTCGGAGCAAAACGGTTTGTCGTTCACCGTGTTATAGAGGAGCGCGAGTACCTCGAGGCCGAGGTCGAGTACTTTGACGACGAAGCGCTTGAGAGAGACCTCGAGGCCATGCAGCTTGCCGACCAAGCGCGGACACTATTGCTTGAGTTCGCCGAGATACAAGGGCAGAGTGTGGACGAAAAGGCGCTCGAGCGGGTCGGCATCGAGGATCTATCGTTTCTCGTGACCGGAACCGAGGTCTTCAACCACCGCGACAAATACCGCTTCCTGCAGATGCGCTCGTCTAAGGAACGGCTGCGCCGCGCGGTTCCCGCTCTCGAGCGCGGCATCAAGACACGCCGTTCGAAGCGAAACTTGAAGCGCATCCTGGGTGAGTTCGACGGACTGGAGAATCTGTTCAATTGAGCTGCCGGTGCCCTGCTGCCGGTGCCCGCAACCGACAACCGCCGGCCGGCCACAGGCTTCCGGCTGTCTCAGGCAGTTTCAGTCTTGGAAGCTGAGCGAAGCGGAGTTAATGCAGTACCGCAGCCCGGTTGGGTTGGGGCCGTCGGGAAAGACATGGCCCAGGTGAGCATCGCAGCCCGCGCACCGGACCTCGGTTCGGACCATACCGTGAGTGGTGTCGTCGTGCTGGAGCACCGCCTCGGCGTCAATCGGCCGGAAGTAACTCGGCCATCCGCTTCCTGAGTCGTACTTGTGTTCGGAGCTGAAGAGCGGCCTTCCGCAGCAGGCGCACAGATACCTACCGGAGCCTTGATGATGATAGTACTCACCACTGAACGGCGGCTCGGTACCGCCGAGCCGTGCAACTCGGAACACCTCCTCGGGCAGTATACTCTTCCATTCTTCCTCAGTTCGTTCCAGTTTCTGTTCCCCGCTCACGAGTGCCCTCCTCGGATCTTTCAGGATATTCCGTGATCTACGTCGTAAGCTAAGCATTTCCGTGCAGAAAAAACAAGCGCCGTGTCGCCCCGTGTCGCCCTGTGTAGCCCGGAGATTTTTATCCGCACCGGTATGCAACACCTGACGATTTGCTCTCTATCGGGTATAATAGTAGGGGTAAGGTATATCTGGTTACGAGAACGAGGGAGGCCGAATGAGCCGTTACAAGAACCTAATTCACGAGCTGGAACAAGAAAACGTCGCCGATCGTCGCACAGCCGCCGAACACCGTGTGGAAGCGGGGCGCAGCCTCTACGAGGCCGGCCACGCCGTAGTGATCAATGACGCGAACAAAGAAACGCGTGACGAACTCGAGGGCGTGGCCGAGCGTCTCGAAGCCACCGAGCGCAAAATCACCCGCATCGAAGAGATCATCACCCGCACATCCGAGATCAAAGACGAGATCTCACAAGCGCGCCGAGAGATCTCTCGGCTCGAGAACGAGGTGGTGCCGGTTTTCGAGCAGATCGGTGAGCGCGCCTTCGAGCTATACCGCAACAACGACTACCTTGAGAACGAGTACACCGAGGAGTTCCGCGACCTGGTACAACGCAGCAACGAGATATCCGAGATCGACCACGAGATAGAGGAACTCGAGAACTCCGGTGAGGACGCATCGATGCTGAAACGATGGGTCTCCGGCGGCCGTATGGCACTTCTCAGGAGTCGCCGAAACAGCAAACTCGAAGCACTGCCGAAGCTTTACCGCAAGGCCGGGGCTGCGCTCTGCGAGACCGACTTTCTCGCAACCATGAACGACACCCAACTGAACCAAATCGCCGAACCGTTCCTCGCCGCCCGCCGCCGGATACAGCAGCTCGAGGACTCGATCGGCGAGTTAGACCACGAGCGCGAGCGTCTCAGAGCGGAGCTACACGAGATGGACGCCGAGAAGCGGCCTTCGCGGGCCGTCGCGGCGCTCCAAGAGCGCGTTGAGGAACTGAAAGCGCGCCGAAACGAGTGCTACGGCCGGCTTACCGATCAGGTAATCGAGAGCAATGCCGACCTCACCGATCTTCCTGAAGCGGCTCGCACCGCGATCGAGGAAATCGGGCGGCTCGAGGCTGAGCAGGAAAAACGCCAGGAGCGCATCAGTCGTCTCGAGGCTGCGATCGAGGCCGAGCAGGTTGCCTCGGAGATCGAGCGGCTTGAGCAGCGGACCGGCACGCTACGCGAGCGCCTTGCGGAGATCCAAAACGAGATCGAGAAGACCGACGGCCGGATCGCCGAGACAAAACAGCGACACCAGCAGTTGATGGCGCTCCGTGGATCCGAGGACGACCTGTAGCGCTTCATATGGCCGAACACAGATCTGAGCTCTTTGATATGCCCGCCGGCGAGTCCGAACCGCTCGCCGCGCGGATGCGGCCGCGAACACTCCAGGAGCTCGTAGGCCAGGACCACATACTCGGCCCCGGGCGGCTGCTGCGCCGCGCGATCGCCGCAGATCAGCTGTCGTCGTTAATCTTCTCAGGCCCGCCGGGAAGCGGTAAGACCACGATCGCGCGCATCATCGCAAACACCACCAAGTCACGTTTCGCCGCGCTCAACGCCGTCTTGACCGGCGTCGGCGAGTTGCGAAATGAAATCCAGGCCGCCGACCACGACCGGCGCTTCTACGCTCGCCGCACGATCTTGTTCGTCGATGAAGTCCATCGCTGGAACAAAGCTCAGCAAGACGCGCTCCTCCCATGGGTAGAGAACGGCACCGTAGTGCTGATCGGCGCCACTACCGAGAACCCGTTCTTCGAGGTAAACGATGCGCTGGTCTCGCGCAGCCGCGTCTTTCAGCTGACGAAGCTCAACGACGACGAGTTGCGGCGCGTCTGCCGCCAAGCGCTTTCGGACTCCGAGCGCGGGTACGGCTCTTACGACGTGCGGATCACCGAGGAGGCGCTCGAACACCTGGTACAGATAGCCGACGGCGATGCGCGCTCATTGCTCAACGCGCTGCAGCTCGCAGTTGAGACCACCCCTGAGCGGTTCCCTCCGCAACCCGGTGAGCGAATCGAGATTACCCTGCCGATCGCAGAGGAAAGCATACAGCGCAAAGCACTCCTTTACGATCGCGACGGCGACTATCACTACGACACGATCAGCGCATTTATCAAGTCGGTGCGCGGTTCCGACCCCGACGCGGCGTTGTACTGGCTCGCGCGCATGATCCGCGCCGGAGAAGACCCGCGGTTTTTGTTTCGGCGGATGTTGATCAGCGCGAGTGAAGATATCGGTCTCGCCGATCCTCACGCCCTTCCCCATACCGTCGCGGCGGCCGAGGCGTTCGATCGAGTGGGTATGCCTGAGGGCGCGTTTCACCTAACGCAGGCGGCGCTGTATCTTGCAACCGCGGAGAAATCAAACGCCACGCTCGGCTACTTCGACGCCACGAAGGCGGTAGAACAAGAACGCTCGCAGGAGGTGCCGCGCCATCTACGCGACGACAACCGCGACCGTGAAGGCTTTAAGCACGGCGAAGGCTATCTCTATCCGCACGCCTACCGCGAGCACTGGGTTGCGCAGAACTACCTGCCGTCGGCGCTGCAAGGGCGCTTGTTCTACCGGCCGAGTGAACGCGGCTACGAAGGGCGGCTTCGCTCCGAGCTCGAGCGCCGTCGCGAGGCGCAGCTCGCCGCGGCGTTTTACCGCGAAGCCGACGAGGTGTTAACCTTCACCCCGGCTTCGTCGCTGCGCGAACACTGGTTGCGCCGCGCCTCCGGCGAGATCTCGCGCCGCATCGCCGCGCGCCGCGAGGCGTTGCTCGAGGCGGCCGCGATCGCGCGTCATATGCGCGTGCTCGTGCTCGGCGAGACCCCTTCGGCGCTGCTGTGGGAGGCCCTGCGCTCGGCTCCTGAGGGACTGGTGGCTGCCGTGGTCGCCGATGAGTCCGAACGCGGCGGCACCCTCGCCTACGCCGAGCAGTTCAGCGAGCTGGAGCGCCCCGCTATTCTCGAGCGCTTGGAGCAAACACGCGAACTCGCAGCCGAGCCGGCGCGCGAAGGATTCGAGCGTGTTCTCGCCATGAACCTCATGCTTCGTAACGCACAGAAAGCGCAGGCCGCGCACGAACTGCGGGCCGTAGCGGCGCCCGGGGCGCGTATCGCGTTGCTCGAGGACATCCCCTCCGAATCGACGCGGCTCTCAACTCTGCTCGCCGAACGCGGCCTCGATCCTACGCTCGCTGAGGCGCTTTCACACGCCGAAACGACGTTGTTCGCAGACCCCAACGATCCGCGCTTTGCCAACCGTCCGGAGTCACTCCAGGAAGCGCTTCGACGGGCCGGATTTCGGCTCGATAAGCTCGATACCCTGGCGTTCAGCGGAGAGCGCGTGATACCTCGCTCGCTGCTCGAGCGCTGGTTCCCGGATACGGACGCATCCGACGCATCCGAGGGCACGCCGGCGCCCTACACCAAAGCGGTTCGCGAGCACCTTGATGAAGCCCAGTACCGGGAGCTGAGAGCTTTTGTGCTTTCGCGGCTTAGCGACCAAGCCGTGCAGTGGTTGAGCACCGCGGTTGTTCTCACGGCCTACGCCTGATCCGCCGCAAGCCGCCGAACAGACGCTTGACAAAAGCCGCCAAATCCGGCAGTCTTGGGCTTCCGAAATAACACGGTGGATGTAGTTCAGGGGTAGAGCACCAGATTGTGGATCTGGTTGTCGCGGGTTCAAATCCCGTCATCCACCCGTGCCGGCGGCGTAACGGCACATTCGCACAGCCGCCAACCATGCGCCCGTAGCTCAGCTGGATAGAGCGTCGGACTTCGAATCCGCAGGTCGCAGGTTCGAATCCTGCCGGGCGTACGACATACTGCATACGGGTTTTGAGCGCCGAAAGGCCTCTCTCTCTCGTTGCAATGGGCCGTTAGCTCAGCTGGTAGAGCAGCGGACTCTTAATCCGCGGGTCACAGGTTCGATCCCTGTACGGCTCAGCCCTTGACCGAACTGCGGCAGTTCGGTAGTATAGGCGAGAGTGGTGAAATTGGTAGACACGCTAGATTTAGGATCTAGTGCCGTAAGGCGTAAGGGTTCAAGTCCCTTCTCTCGCAGGCCTACGTCCGGGAGCGTGTTAACCCGGAACCAAACACTCGTGCGGGAGTAGCTCAGTGGTAGAGCTCCACCTTGCCAAGGTGGATGTCGCGGGTTCAAATCCCGTCTCCCGCTCTCTGTCATTGGCGGCCTGGTTCTCCCGGGTCGCCTTTTTTTTAATCTGATCGGGAGCAGTACATATGAGCACAGAAAAGCAAGTTGAACGACTCGAGAATGCGACCGTCCGCTTAACGGTAACCATCGATAAAGACACCGTCAACGAAAAATACAACGAGGTTGTCAAGCATTACGCGAAGGAAGCACAGGTAAAGGGCTTCCGCAAGGGCAAGGTCCCGTTCGAAATAATGGAGCGCAAGTTCGGCGACAGCCTCAAGTGGGAGGCCACGCATCAGCTGCTCGACGAGAGCCTGCGAGAAACGCTCGAAGAGATCGAAGAAAAGCCGCTACCGTATTCACAACCCGAGCTGGACGGCGAGGTTGAGCTCCAGAAAGACGAAGACTTCACCTTCAGCGTCAAGTACGACGTCTATCCCAAGATCGAGCTCGGCGAGTACAACGGTGTCGAGGTCGAAGTCGATGAGATCGAGATCACCGACGAGGACATGGAGCGTGAGCTCAAGAACATCCAGGAACAGAACGCGGTGGTACAGGAAAAGTCTTCCGGCGCGGTTGAGCAAGACGACATCGTCACGATCGACTACTGGGAACTCGACGAAAACGATGAGCCCAAGGACGACACGCGGCGCGAGGACTTCGTGTTCACGGTCGGAACCGGATACAACCTCTACAAGTTGGACGACGACATCATCGGAATGGAGGCGGGCGCCGAGAAGGTCGTCACCAAGGAGTTCCCGGACGACTACGAGCACTCCGAGTTGGCCGGTCAAACAAAAAAGGTCGGCGTCAAGATCAAGACCATCAAGCAACGCGAGCTACCTGAGCTCGACGATGAGCTCGCTCAGGACGTCAGCGAAAAGTACGAAACGCTCGAGGATCTGAAACAAGACATTCGCAAACGCCTCGAGGAAGCGGCCGAGAACCGCATGCGAGACGAGAAAGTACAAAAGATTCTCGACAAAATCGTTGAGAACAGCGAGCTCGAGCTGCCCGGCTCTATGCTCGACGCCGAGCTCGACCAGTTCTGGCAGGAGTTCGTGCAGAAGTTCCAGGCGGTTCCCGAGCAGATAGAGCAGATGCTCGCCGCCCAGGGCATGACCAAGGACGACTTCAAGCAGAGGTGGCGCGAGGATGCCGAGAAACGACTCAGCCGCCGCCTGGTCGTTCAGAAGATCCTCGAGAACGAAGAAATAGAGGTCAGCGACGAAGAGTTCGATGCCGATATCAAGGAAAAGGCCGAGGCGAGCTCGATGGATCTGGAGCAAACGCGCGAGTATATCGAACAGAACAACATGACCGAGTATCTTCGCCGCGAGGTGCGCGAACGCAAGCTCTACGACCAGCTCATAGAGCGCGCCACCGTGAAGCCGGGCGAAAAGGTGAAATTCCTGGACGCAATGCAGCGAAATGCGTAAATTCGGAATCGAACCTCAACACGGCAACACCAAGCAAAGGGCTTCCACAATGACCGAACAAAACAACACAATGGTACCGATCGTCGTAGAGCAAACCGGCGTCGGTGAACGCTCATACGACATCTACTCTCGCCTCCTCAAGGATCGCATTGTATTTCTCGACGGCGAGATACACGACATCACCGCGGACTTGGTGGTGGCCCAGCTCCTGTTCCTCGAGTCTCAAGACCCTGAGAAGGACATAAACCTCTACATAAACTCGCCGGGTGGGTCGGTAACGGCCGGGCTTGCGATCTACGACACCATGCAGATCATCAAACCGGCCGTACAGACGATTTGCCTGGGCCAAGCCGCCTCAATGGGCGCAATTTTGTTGGCGGGCGGCGCACCCGGAAAACGCTACGCCTTACCGTCTTCGCGTATTCTCATTCACCAGCCCTGGGGAGGCGTGCATGGGCAGGCAACCGATATCGGCATTCAAGCCCGCGAGATGGTACGCCTCAAAAAGATGCTGATCAAATACTTCGCGCAGCACACCGGCAAGCCCGAAGACCAGGTAGCCACCGATATGGAGCGCGACTTCTTCATGTCGGCACAAGAAAGCGTCACCTACGGCGTGGTCGACAACGTATTAACAAGGCCGAAAACCAATGAGCAAGCAGAAAAATAACACCGAAAACACAAAGATCTGTTCCTTTTGCGGCAAGAACTCCGAGTTTGCGAGGCGCTTGATCGCCGGACCGGGCGTGTACATCTGCGATGAGTGCGTGCACGTCTGCAAGAAGATCCTCGACGAAGAAGACGAGGTGCTGACCACCGAGTTTCTCGACGATATCCCAAACCCTAAGGAGATTAAGTCGCACCTCGATCAGTACGTTATCGGCCAAGAAGATGCCAAGAAGGTGCTCTCGGTAGCGGTCTATAACCACTACAAGCGCATCACGCAAAAGAGCAAGCTCGAGGACGAGATCGAGATCGAGAAGGCCAACGTTTTGCTGATCGGGACCACCGGCACCGGCAAGACGCTGCTCGCGAAGACTCTCGCCGACAAGCTGCGCGTGCCGTTTGCTATCGCCGACGCCACAACCCTCACCGAGGCCGGCTACGTCGGTGAGGACGTTGAAAACATCCTTCTCAAGCTCTACCAGGCCGCCGGCAACAACGTTGCCGCTACCGAACGTGGCATCGTGTATATCGACGAGATCGACAAGATCGCCCGCAAGAGCGAAAACGTCTCGATCACACGCGACGTATCCGGCGAGGGTGTTCAGCAGGCACTCCTCAAGATCATCGAAGGCACGGTTGCTTCGGTGCCGCCCCAAGGTGGACGCAAGCACCCGAGTCAAGAGATGATCAAGATCGACACCACCAACATTCTGTTCATCTGCGGCGGCGCGTTCGTCGGTCTCGAGCGTCTTGTAGAGCAGCGCGTTCTGCAGCAACCGATGGGCTTCGGCGCCGATGTTCGCCTGCCGTCGGAGCGCGACAGCGCGGCGCTGATGCGTCAGCTGCACCCCGACGATTTGATCCAGTACGGATTGATACCCGAGTTCATCGGACGTATGCCGATACACGTTGCGCTACGCGATCTCACCCAAGAAGACTTGGTGCGCATCATTCGAGAACCCCGCAACTCCATTATCAAGCAGTATCAGGCGTCGTTACGGTTAGATGACGTCGATCTCACGTTCGAAGACGAAGCGGTGAAGGCAATCGCCGAGAAAGCAATGGCCCAGAAGACCGGCGCGCGCGGTCTGCGTTCAATCGTCGAGAACGTCATGATAGATATCATGTTCGACATTCCCTCGATGGAGGGTAGTAAGCGAGTGGCCATCACGCGCAATGTTATCGAGAACGGAGAGAAGCCCGAGGTCCTGATCGACAAGAAATCCGCTTAGCGCGCATCGCGCCCAAGAGCGCCGAGGCGTCTATCCCGACGCCGCAGCAGCCTATAGACGCGGCGTTCTCGGTGAGCGCCGCGGCGCTGTGTGTGAGTGGACGCTGTCGACGCTGTTGCTGTCGACGCTGTTGCTTGCATTTCGATCCGTGAGTTCATATACTAGGGAGCGAGTGTAGCTATCCAGGAGGGATGACCGTGAAAAACCCGGTAGCCGTTTTTGTCGGCGTGTTGTTCTTGGTGATTGCCGTGCAGGCAGCCGCCGATGAGCCGCGTCCTTATGTTCGTACCGTTCCGCTGGAGCGCGTGTACACCCACAGCGGCGGGTATAAAATCGTATACCGCACAAGCCGCCTAGAAACCGCCGAGAACTACCTGCCGGCACGCTGGTTTGGGCAAGCCGCCGGTCAAGGCGAGGTTGTGTATACAAACCGCAAGGCGGCACCGTATATGCAGGTTTACTACTATGATGGCGAGTTCTCTCATGTCCGCCTGTTTGTACGCAGTAACACCGCTCACCCCTCATGGGGATTGCTCCCGAACCGCCCTGAAGAACGAGAACGATTTAACGAAGTAGGCGACGTTCTACAGGTGCGCTATTAGCGCCGTACGGTTCCTTGCCCGGCATGGATCTATGCGATGCGTTTAGGGGCAGAGTCCGCGACGCACAATCGTCATGAAAAATCTTACCGACGCAACCGCAGCAGTGCTGCGGTTCCTATCCTCGTACGAGCACTACTATATCCTGAGCCATGTAGAGCCGGACGGCGACTGTATCGGCGCGTCGCTTGCGCTTGAGTCGTTCCTCAAACGTCGAGGCAAGACGGTCACTCTCTTAAATGAAGGTCCGTTCGACCGGCCGGAGATTCAAGACTTCGCGCCGCGCTTTCACACCACCCTACCGCAGTTAAGCTCGCAAGATACCTGCGCCGCGGTGGTACTCGACTGCTCCGACTACGAACGTCTCGGGAAGCTTTCGTCGCTCCCAGAGCGGCTGCCGACTGCGGTTGTCGATCATCACGCAACCAACGACTCCGGCGGCGAGTTCGCCTTGATCGACCCCACCGCTCCGTCGACTACAGTACTGATACAGCTCATCATCGAGGCGGCCGAGGAGAGCCCGACACCCGAGGAGGCTCGTCACGCGTTGTTCGGTCTCTGCACCGATACAGGCTATTTCCGGCATCTGGACCACGGCAGCGGTGATGCCTTCCGCTTCGCCGCTCGCCTGGTTGATGCCGGCGCGAGCCCGCGAGAAACGCACGACGCCATCTTTGGTGGACACTCGCGGGCATCACGCTATCTGCTTGCCCGCTGGCTACAACGCGTTGAGTCTATCGCCGAGGGTCGCGCCTTACTCACATACCAGACGCTCGCCGACAGTCAGGAGTTTGCTCCGGGCGAACGCGACACCGGGATGCTCTATCAGCTGCTTCTCGGCGTACGCGGCTGCAGCGTCGTGGCGTTCGTCAGGCAGGAGAACGAAGCCGAGTGCAGCGGCAGCCTGCGGTCCACCACCGATTTCGATGTCGCCGCAATCGCGCAACTCTACGGCGGCGGCGGCCACAAGCGCGCCGCCGGGTTCCTCACCGACCAAAAACTCGATGAGGTATACGCCGAACTGCGGAGCATCATCGAGGAACGCCTCGTCCGCTTCGAAACGGGCCGATGAGTTCCGGAACACTCACTCTTCCGAGCCTCTGCCGAGCCTCGTCCGTGTAGCCCGCTCTCTCTATCGCGCCTTCGTCAACACACCTGTTTTTATCAACCGGACTGCCGGTTGAGACGCTTCTTTTGTAAATGAATGTAAAACTTCCGCCAGGATCACGCCTCGGTTATTGGCACGCCGCTTGCTTCAATAAGTTTCCCGTCGGCGGGAATTCAAAGAGCGAGGAGTGTTTCAATGGATCAATTAACCGGCCAGGTGTTGAGCTACCAGCGAACCGGTCAGGGCGGCACCTACTTGTATGAAGAGATTATGCGCCGAGTCTATGCTTATCCGGCGCGTTGCTTTGGGCTGAAAGAGGACGACTGCGGCGACTTCCTGTTGCACTTCTACCCCCGAATTCCGCTTACAATCCAACGGTTCCGAAACCGCGGCCGCCCGTTCAGTGCGTACCTTTACTCCACACTCAGGTACCAGATTCGCACGTACGTCGCGGCCCGCAATCGCGAAAACCTCAGGCGCGCTACCGCCGATACAGCCGTCATCTGTAACACCGTGTTTGATCCCGAGGAGATAGCCGAGCAAGCTCCGGAGTATCCGCTCGACCGTGAACCGCGGGTAACGTTCCGAACCGAGCTCGACGCGGTTCTCAATGCGCTCAACTCGGTTCCGCGGACCCGCATCGCCTGCGGCGCGACCGCACGACGAATAGTAATTCTTGCGATGAAATGCTGCCTCAATCTTAACGAGCACGACCTCGCCGAGCTCTCGCTCGTAACCGGGCACGACCGCAATGAACTGCACGACGGATGGCTGGAACTACGCGCCTGCATGCATCTGCGAATCTCGCGCATTATGGTGCTTCAAGAGCGACGGTCGGCCGCGTACTTCACGATGCAGTACCTCTACATGAGGCTCGAGCAAACACAGAACCCACGCGTTGTCGCCTACCTCAAGCGGAGCGTCTCGGCACACCGGGCTCGCTACTACAGCGCGCATCAACGGCTCCAAACCGTCCCTCTGACACCCTCCAATAAAGAGATCGCAACCGCGCTTCGAATCCCAAAAGGCTCGGTTGACTCCACGATGCACTACCTCAGGCGCGTGCTTGCGCCACACGCAGCACGGTCGCCGCGCGTTGCCGCCGCCACGCCGACCGGTTTGTCGCCCCCGCCGGTTACGCCGGACACACCGCCCCCGCGGGCCACACCGCCCCCGCGGGTCACACCGCCCCCGCGGGCCGTGCGGGCCACGCCGACCACGCGGGCGAGCGCTTTACAGCCGGTGGAGCAATCCATATGATGGCACGATGCATTTACTACTCGCCTCGAACAACCAACACAAGCGCCGCGAGCTCGCCGAAATTCTTGCTCGCCACGCCCTCAGTACGCCGGAAGACTATCACCTCGAGTTCGACCACGAAGAAATCGCCGATACCTTCATGGGCAATGCACTCGGCAAAGCCAAAGAGCTTCACGAGCTCGTCGCCGAGGCCCACACAAACCGGCCACCGATCGTTATCGCCGACGACTCGGGAATCGCGGTCGATGCGCTCGACGGCCGCCCGGGGGTGTGGTCCGCGCGCTTCGGGAATACCCCTGAGCACCCCAAGCTTACCGACGAAGACCGCAACAACCTCTTGCTTAACACGCTCAACGACGAGCACAACCGCGCAGCGCACTACGTTTGCTGCATGGTTGCGTACCTCGGCGTCGACCATTACTACATCGTGCAGGAAACCTGGCACGGAGAAATCGCGCGCAGCCCCTCAAACGGCGGCGGAGGCTTTGGATATGACCCCGTCTTTCTGCTTCCGGACCTCGGCGTCACGGTGGCCGATATCTCAGCCGAGGAGAAACACCGCCGCTCGCATCGAGGGAAGGCTGCGCGACGACTCGCCTCGCTGCTCGACGATCTCGAGCTCGACGATTGCGGGCTCGGCCTCAGTCGCTAATGCGCCTCGGAAGCTTGACGCCCCCGGGCCTGCCCGCTATCGTGCACCCATGAGTGCAAAGACATCACAGATTTCGAGTCGCGACGAGGTCCCCGCCGAGTACAAGTGGGACCTCTCGAGTTTGTACAAGAACGACGACGCTTGGGAAAAAGATCTCAAGCGCTACATGCAACGCACTCCCGAGATAGACCGCTTCAAGGGCACGCTCGGGGAGTCGGCCGAGAAGCTTGCCGACTGCCTCGCGTTCATGAACCAGATGAACCAGCTGCAGGAGCGCCTCGGCTACTATGCACACCTGAAGCTCTCCGAGGACGTCTCCGATAGCCGCAACCATGACCGCTTCTCACGCTTCATGCAGGCCGCCACCGCGGCCGAGGCTCGTGCCAGCTACCAAACACCGGAGATTCAGGCAATCCCCGACGACCGCATCGAGCAGTTTCTCGCGACGCCGGCCCTCGAGGAGTTCGAGATCGCGCTACGGAAAATCCTTCGATACAAACCGCACGTGCTCTCGGAAGCCGAGGAGCGACTGCTCGCTCTGCAGCAAGAGCCGAATCAAACCGCACAGAAGAGCTTCGGCGCGCTCACCGACGCCGATATGGAGTTTGGCGAAGTAGAGACGCCCGACGGTCCGCAGCCGTTGACGCACGCGTCGTTCGGCAGCTTCATGGAACACCCCGACCGCGACGTTCGGGCGCGCGCGTATGAACAGTTCTTCAGCGAGTTTACTGCGCACAAGAACACACTCGCGAACCTTTACTCCGGAAGCGTTCAGCTCGACATTTATCAGGCCCGCGTGCGCAACTTCGACTCGGCGCGCGCAGCCCGCCTCTTCCCCGACGACGTCCCGGAATCGGTGTACGATAACTTGGTGGAAACGGTGTCGTCGGGCTTGGAACAGCTGCACCGCTACTACGATCTTCGCCGTCGCGCGCTTGGAATCGAGCGCCTCGAGCTGTACGACACCAAAGTCCCGCTCGTGCCGGAGCTAACCGTGAAGCACACCTACGAAGAGGCGGTTGAGGTGGTGGTGGAGGCGCTCGCGCCCCTCGGCGAGGAGTACTGTCGCGTACTACACGAGGGCTTGCTCGGCGGATGGGTGGACCGCTACGAGAACAAAGGGAAGCGCTCCGGAGCGTTCTCGGCCGGCTCGTACGATGGGTGGCCCTACATCCTCATGAACTTCCGTGAAGACCTTCTGCGCGATGTCTTTACGCTCGCGCACGAAGGTGGGCACTCAATGCATTCGTGGTACTCAACGCGCAATAACCCGTTTCAACACTACGACTACACTATCTTTGAGGCCGAGGTTGCTTCAACCTTCAACGAGCAGCTTCTGGCGAAGCACCTCATGGAACGCTCCGAGGATCCCCGCATGCAGGCGTACCTCGTGAATAAGCAGATCGACGACTTGGTCGGCACCTTGTTTCGCCAAACGATGTTCGCCGAGTACGAGGCGACCACGCATAGCAGCGTGGAGGCCGGCCGACCGTTGACGGTGGACTCACTCCGTTCGGAGTATCGACGGCTGCTCGAGAAGTACTTTGGACCGGACGTAAACCTGCATGAGCTCGCCGATATCGAGGGATTACGAATCCCACACTTCTACCGCGCGTTCTACGTCTACAAGTACGCAACCGGAATCTCGGCCGCTGTCAGCCTCGCCAGGCAAGTTATCCACGGTAACTCCGTTGAACGCGATCGTTACCTCGAGTTCTTGAAGTCGGGTGGGTCACGCTTCCCGATCGAGTCGTTGCGACTTGCCGGTGTAGAGATGACCGAAAGCACGCCGGTTGAAGTAGCGATCGAGAAGTTCTCATCGCTCATCGACCGCTTAGAGACGCTTCTGAAGGAACTCAGGCAGCTGTAGAGGCGAGCAACTCGAGCAAGCGCTGAAGACGACGGTCGAGCTCGGGCGTCCGCGGCCGTTCCAGCCGGTCGCTC
>Ga0207421_10000271_pt1 | contig 64984 bp, 73 predicted proteins | sample SodLakKL_010_SED_4_FD_187542 | JGI IMG/M metagenome (GOLD analysis project Ga0207421, IMG submission 187542) | Alkaline sediment microbial communities from Lake Tanatar, Kulunda Steppe, Russia - 8KL_010_SED (SPAdes) (version 2) | ecosystem: Environmental > Aquatic > Non-marine Saline and...
ATCGGTCGCGAAGGTTCCGTAAAGAACAAGGTTGTTGCCAAACTCAAGGAACTTACCGACAAAGACATCATCCTTAACGTCGCCGAAATCAAAAAACCCGAATTGGACGCCAAGCTCGTCGCCGACACCGTCGCGCGCCAGCTTGAAAACCGCGCATCATTCCGCCGCGTTCAAAAAATGGCCATCCAACGCGCCATGCGTTCAGGAGCCAAAGGGTGCCGTACCTTGGTCTCAGGCCGCTTAGGCGGTGCTGAAATGGCACGTAGCGAAGGCTACAACGAGGGGAACGTCCCCTTGCACACCTTGCGTGCCGACATCGATTACGCCATGACCGAAGCGTACACGACGTATGGAAAAATCGGTGTAAAGGTATGGATCTACAAAGGTGAAATACTACCTAAGAAAAAGGGGGCTAATTAGTTATGCTAATTCCCAAAAGAACCAAATACAGACGCCCTCACCGTGTATCGTATGAAGGAAAAGCCAAAGGCGGAACCAGCGTAAGCTTTGGTGATTACGGCCTTCAATCTCTTGAAGGAGCCTGGATCACCGCCCGCCAGATTGAATCCGCAAGGATCGCGGTGAACCGCTATATGAAACGCCAGGGGAAACTATGGATCCGCATCTTCCCGCACATGGCGAAAACTGCGAAACCCCTTGAAGTCCGCATGGGTTCCGGTAAAGGAACGCCGGAAAGTTTCGTGGCCGTTGTCAAAAAAGGCACCATCATGCTCGAGGTTGCCGGTGTCAACGAAGAAGTCGCCAACGAAGCGCTTCGCCTAGCCGCGCACAAACTGCCGGTCCGGACGAAAGTGGTTAAGAAAGAAAGTGGTGATTTCAGTGAAAACTAACGAAATCCGTGAATGGGACACTGAAAAAATCAACAAAGAAATTGTTGCACACAAAAAAGAACTCTTTGACCTCCGCTTCCAACAAGCCACAGGTCAGCTCGAGAATACCGCTCGAATCAAAAACGTTAAAAAGGCGATTGCGCGCATGAAGACCGTTCTCAACGAGCGCAACGCCAAATAAGACGGGAGGAATAGTGTATGGAACGAAACAACCGTAGAATCCTTACTGGAACCGTCGTATCCGACAAGCCGGATAAGACGATTTCGGTCGAGGTTGAACGATACATCCAGCATCCGAAATACAAAAAGCGCATCAAACGTTCCCGCAATTTTTCAGCGCACGATGAAAACAACGAAGCGAAGATGGGCGACAAGGTCAAGATTATGGAGACCCGTCCTCTGTCCAAGTCGAAAAAATTTCGCTTGCTTGAAATCGTTGAGAGAAAAGAACAGATTTAGGACAGATTATAAGGCTTAAAAGGAGGTTCTTAGGATGATTCAACAGGAATCGAAGCTAAAAGTCGCCGACAATTCCGGCGCAAAAGTGATAGAAGCCATCAAGATTCTTGGTGGGACGGGTGCCAAGTACGCAAACATCGGCGACATCGTCACGGCCACCGTCAAACAGGCAATCCCGGGCGGCATGGTCAAAAAAGGCGATCTCGTCAAGGCTGTAATCGTCCGTACGGCTCGCGAGACCCGTCGCAGCGACGGATCATACATCCGTTTCGACGACAACGCCGCCGTAATCGTTGCCGACGACAAATCGCCCCGGGGAACCCGGATTTTCGGTCCGGTGGCGCGCGAGTTACGTGAAGAGGGTTTCACAAAAATTCTTTCACTGGCTCCCGAAGTATTATAAAGAGTAGGAGGAAAACGTATGAAGATTAAAAAAGGTGATAAAGTACGTGTCATGGCCGGGGAATTCAAAGGCAAAGAAGGCAATGTCATGAAGACGTTCCCCAAATCCAATCGTGTACTTATCGAAGGCATAAACGTCATCAAAAAACACGCGAAACCTACTCAGGCCAACCCTGACGGGGGCATCTTGGAATACGAAGCGCCCATCCACGCATCAAACGTGATGCTGGTGGACAAAGAAGGCGCAACCCGAGTAGGATACAAAACCGTTACGGAAACCTCGAAGAAAAAAACACTCACCAAAAAGGTTCGTGTCTCGAAAAAAACCGGTGAGGTCTTAGACTAATGAGAGAGGAGGCATGAGTGGATGAATCGCTTAAAAGAACGCTACATAGAAGATATCCGCCCTTCACTGGTTGAGAAGTTCGATTATTCCACAGTGATGCAGGCGCCAAAAATTACAAAAATCGTATTAAATATGGGTGTCGGTGACGCCGTTGAAAACACCAAAGTACTCGACGACGCCGTTGCAGAATTGACACAAATCGCCGGTCAAAAACCCGTTGTGACCCGTGCGCGGAAATCCATCGCCGGATTCAAACTGCGTGAAGGCATGGCAATAGGATGCAAAGTGACTCTCCGCGGCCAGAGAATGTACGAATTTCTGGACAAACTCATCAGCATCGCCCTTCCGCGAGTACGAGACTTTCAAGGCGTAAGTCCGAAAGCCTTTGACGGAAGAGGAAATTATACGCTCGGTGTCAAGGAACAACTCATTTTCCCCGAGATTGATTACGACAAGGTGAACCGCGTTCGTGGATTGGACATTGTCATCGTTACGACCGCCGAAACCGACGTCGAGGCAAAAGAGCTGCTTTCGCAGTTCGGTATGCCGTTCAGAAGAAATTAAGGAGGCTATTTATGGCTAAGAAATCAATGATCGCGAAACAAAAACGCCCACAAAAGTTCAAAGTCCGCCAATACACACGTTGTGAACGTTGCGGACGGCCGCATTCCGTCATTCGCAAGTTTAAACTGTGCCGTATCTGTTTCCGCGAACTGGCATACAAAGGACAAATTCCGGGCGTCAAAAAAGCAAGTTGGTAAAAATTATTCCTAGTGATTGGGAGGAGGCAATTTTATGACAATGACAGATCCTATTGCTGATATGCTGACAAGAATCCGCAACGCAAATCAGATGAAAAACGAAACCGTCGATATTCCGGCTTCAAAGGTAAAAAAACAAGTCTTGGAGCTGTTACGCGATGAAGGATATATTGCAAAAATCGATGTAATCAAAGCCAAACCCGTCGACAAGTTGCGCGTCACGTTGAAGTACATGCAAAACGAACGCGTCGTCAAGGGATTGAAACGCATTTCCAAACCGGGCCTCAGAGTCTACGCCAAGAGCGGAGAAATCCCCAAGGTATTGAACGGCCTCGGTATCGCCGTCGTTTCAACGTCGAAAGGTATTCTTTCCGACCGTGAAGCGCGCAAGCAAAACATCGGCGGCGAAATTTTAGCGTACGTATGGTAATCAAACAAAGGAGGTACTAACATGAGTCGTATAGGGGATAAACCCATTGCCCTGCCAGAGGGCGTCAGCGCCAGTTTGAACGGCCGATCGCTCGAAGTGAAAGGCCCAAAAGGCACTCTTACTCTCGAGATGCACGAAGATATGGCCTTAGACCTTGACGAACAATCGATTACGATTAACCGTCCAAGCGATGCCAAACCGCATCGCATGCTCCATGGAACGTATCGTGCCCATATCGCCAATCTCGTCGAAGGCGTCAGCAAAGGCTACAGCAAAAAACTGAAAATGGTTGGCGTCGGTTATCGCGCGCAAAAACAAGGCAACAAACTGACCATCAACGCCGGGTATTCACAACCCGTCGAACTCGATATTCCCGAAGGGATTGAAGTGGCTGTCGACAAAAACACTTTAATCACCGTTAGCGGCATCGACAAACAAAGAGTTGGCGAATTCGCCGCCAATGTTCGTGCCGTCCGGAAGCCCGAACCTTACCTAGGCAAAGGCATCCGCTACGTCGACGAGCATGTACGTCGCAAAGAAGGAAAAACTGCTACGTAGTAGTTAGGAGTGACCAATTATGAGTAAGAAAATAACCCGAAATTTCATGCGCAAAAAAAGACATAAACGTGCACGAAGAACCCTTATCGGTACCGCTGTGCGCCCCCGTTTGAGCGTTTACCGCTCAAACAAAAACATTTTCGCTCAACTCATCGACGACGTCAATGGCGAAACGCTCGCCAGCGCTTCAACGCTTGAAGAAGATTCCGTCAAGGAAACTCGAGGAAACAAAGAAGGCGCCAAAGCCGTCGGTGAAGTTTTGGCCAAACGAGCTCAAGAAAAAGACATCAAGAAAGTCGTTTTCGACCGTAGCGGCTATCGCTTCCACGGTCGTATCAAAGCCCTGGCCGAAGCCGCACGCGAAGCCGGACTGGAATTCTAAGAAGGAGGTAACCCATGCAAAAAAATCGTAGAAAGCGCAGAAAAAAAGAAGAAAATATTTACGAAGAACGCGTTGTAAATATCAGCCGTGTCGCCAAAGTCGTCAAAGGCGGCCGTCGCTTTCGCTTTAGCGCCCTCGTCGTCGTAGGCGACAAAAAGGGCAAAGTAGGCTTTGGGACCGGGAAGGCTCAAGAAGTTCCCGACGCCATTAAAAAAGCCATTGAAGAAGCGAAACGCAGTTTTGTCAAAGTACCAATGTATGGTACCACCATTCCTCATGAAATCACCGGACGTCACGGAGGCGGAAAAGTCTATCTGAAACCCGCCGTTGAAGGTACCGGTGTCATCGCGGGCGGACCTGTCCGCGCCGTATTGGAAGCAGCGGGCGTTTCCGACATCCTAAGCAAATCTTTGGGCTCTGATTCACCAATCAACATCGTACGTGCAACCATGCACGCCATCGACAATCTGCGTACGGCGGATCAAGTCGCACGCACACGCGGCAAGACTCCAAAGGAGATTCTCAGTTAAATGAAGAACCTTGAAATCACTTTGGTGAGAAGCCTGATTGCCATCAAGCCCAAACATCGCAAGACCGCCCACGCTCTCGGACTGCGTAAGCCCAACCAAAAAGTCGTCCGCAAAGACACCGAAACCATTCGAGGGATGGTTCGCAGTATCGCACATTTAGTCCACGTTGTTGAAAAATAGGAGGTAGCCCAATGAAATTACATGAATTGAAACCCACCCCCGGCGCCAAGCGTAAAAGAAAACGCGTTGGCCGTGGCATGTCAAGCGGCAACGGTAAGACTGCCGGCCGCGGACACAAAGGACAGTCTCAACGTTCAGGGTTCAGCCTACCGATAGACTTTGAAGGTGGTCAAACACCTACTTATAAACGCTTTCGCAAAGTCGGCTTCAAAAGCCCCCATCGCAAAACATATGCGACGGTGAACGTCGAACGCTTGAATCGTTACGAAGACGGCACCACCATTACCCCGGAGATGCTCAAAGACGACCGTGTCATCTCTAAGGTGAACGACGGTGTCAAAATCTTAGGAAAAGGAACACTTGAGAAAAAACTGACTGTCAAGGCACACAAATTCACGGCTTCCGCCGAAGAAAAAATCAAGTCTGCCGGTGGAACCATCGAGGTGGTTTGATGGATACAATCAAAGCGGTATTCAAAAACAAGAGCCTCATGAAGAAAATTCTCTTCACTTTAGCGGTTTTCTTGATTTATCGTGCCGCTACGTTTATCACCATGCCCCTAATCGACCCCGCTGAAATCCGGGCGTTCTTTGAACAGCAAACCGGATTCTTAGGCATTATGGATGCCTTTACCGGCCAAGCGCTCAGCAACTACTCCATCATCGCGCTCGGCATCGCACCCTACATCACCGCATCGATCATCATGCAGCTGTTGCAGATGGATATTGTGCCCATCTTCAAAGAATGGTCGCAAGAGGGCGAAACCGGAAAACGCAAGCTTAATCAGACAACACGCTATTTGGCACTTGGCCTCGCCTTTATGCAAGCTTTGGGTATGACTTTCGGCTTTTCGATGACTCAAGACGCCATTTTCCGTCCTGGCATCGACGCCAATTTCTTGACTTATACCTATCTTGCGCTCGTTATGACCGCAGGTACGGCATTTTTGCTTTGGCTTGCCGATCAAATCACCATGAAAGGCGTCGGGAACGGCACATCGATGATCATCGTTGCCGGCATCATCGCCGGTCTGCCCGGAATGTTCACCCAACTCGGAAGAGAGTATCTGATCGAGGGCGACGGGTTTGACGCGTATTCAATCTTTGGCGTTGTTGTTATTCTCTACATACTGATTCTCATAGGCATCACCTACATGCAATCGGCGAATCGAAAGATTCCCGTACAATATTCCAATCGACCCAGCAGTTCTCGGTTCAAAGGAAAATCCGGCTCCAACATCCCCATCAAGATCAACTCCGCCGGCGTTATTCCCGTAATCTTCGCGGTTACGATTTTATCGTTGCCGCAAACTTTGCTGAATTTCTTGCCGGAGTTCGCACAAACGACTCCCGGGTTTTGGATTAACGAATTGTTCAATTACCAAAGGCCTCTTGGCTACGTTGTTTACGCCATTTTGATTGTGGTGTTCACCTTTTTCTATTCCTTTGTGCAAATCAATCCGGAAAAAATATCCAACAACCTGCAGAAGCAAAACGCTTTTGTACCCGGCGTACGCCCAGGTGTAGAAACCGAGAACTACATCTCCAAACTGCTCTTTAAAATCACGACCATTGGCGCAATATACTTGCTTGTTGTTGCTTCGCTCCCCATATTCACATCCATCATCTTCGGCTTGCCACAATACGTCCAAGTCGGCGGCACTTCACTTCTGATTGTTGTCGGGGTAGCGATTGAAACGACCAAACAAATCAAAACCGACGTGCAAGGCAAAAGCTACAGCGGCTTCATCCGCTAGGAGGCGTTAGCGTGAAACTACTTGTCATGGGACCTCCCGGTGCGGGCAAAGGAAGCCAGTCCAAAAAACTTGTCGAGGAATACGATTTGACAAGCATATCCACCGGTGAGATGTTCCGCGAAGCTTACAAACGCGGTGAGAAACTCGGCATAGAAGCCATGGAGTACATCAAGGAGGGCAACCTTGTTGACGACGATATCACCAACGAAATCGTGTACCAGCGTTTGAAGAAAAAAGGCCCCGACAGCCGTTTTTTGCTGGATGGTTACCCACGAACCGTAAAGCAGGCGGAAGCGCTAGACAAAATGCTTGCGGACATCGGTTCCCGACTGACCGCCGTTATCAACATCGTGGTGGACTACGACGCCATCTTAGAACGCATGGTGGGACGGCGCGTCTGCAAATCATGTTCGGAAACCTACCATACCATGTTCCGTCCCCCGAACGTCGAAGGCGTTTGCGATGTGTGTAGCGGCGAACTGTACCAACGCGAGGACGACAAACCCGCATCGGTCAAGAACCGCTTGAACATCTACGAGTCGAAGACGAGACCCATCATCGATTATTACAAGGGCCGAGGCGTCCTCGTCAACATCAACGGCATGCAGTCCTTTGAAGCGGTGTATTCGGACATTAAACGCGCTTTGCGTGAGTTGCGGCATGATTAGCCGAAAATCCGACCGTGAAATTGCGCTCATGCGCGAGGCCGGACGCATTGTCGCCCTTGCCCATCAAGAAGTGAAAAAAGCCGTCCGCCCGGGCGTCACGACCCAAGAGATCGACGTCCTCGTCGAAGACATCATCCGTTCGTACGACGCCACTCCTTCTTTTAAGGGATACGGCGGGTTTCCCGGCAGCGCTTGCACATCCATCAACGACGAAGTGGTGCACGGCATCCCTTCGAAACAACGAAAACTCAAACAGGGAGATATTTTGAAAGTCGACATTGGCGCCTATTACAAAGGGTACCATGGCGATTCCGCTTGGACCTATCCGGTCGGGGAAATCTCCGAAGAAGCGAAGAATCTCTTGAAAGCGACGGAAGAAGCGCTTTTCAAAGGTCTTGAACACGCAAAAAGCGGCGCCCGTCTTTCCGACATATCCTCCGCCATTCAAATCCACGCCGAAAACAAAGGATTCAGCGTAGTGCGCGATTTTGTCGGCCACGGCATTGGCAAAAATCTCCATGAAGCCCCGCAAATCCCCAATTACGGCCCTCCGGGAAAAGGACCGGTGTTAAAACCGGGTATGACGCTGGCGATTGAACCAATGATCAACAGCGGCAAGAAAGAAGTAAGAGTGAAAAGCGATCAGTGGACCGCCGTCACCGTTGATGGTTCGCTCAGCGCACACTTTGAACATACCGTACTGATTACCGATGAGGATTACGAGCTTTTAACCGCTCTTGAAGGAGGAAGGCATAGTGGCTAAAGAAGAAAAAATTGAAGTTGAGGGCAAAATTCTCGAATCTTTGCCCAACGCCGAATTCTTGGTCGAATTGGACAACGGCCATACGATTAAAGCCCACGTTTCAGGTAAAATCCGTATGTATCACATACGCATCTTACCTGGAGACAAAGTCACGGTGGAACTCTCCCCTTACGACTTAACACGTGGCCGCATCACGTATCGACACAAATAAACAAAGGATTCCAAAGGAGGAAATTGGAATGAAAGTTAGACCGTCCGTTAAAAGAATTTGCGACAAATGCAAAATCATCAAACGCAAGGGGAAAGTCATGGTAATTTGCGACAACCCCAAACACAAACAAAGACAAGGTTAATAGGAGGTGCACTATGGCACGTATATCAGGCGTTGACATTCCCAGAGACAAACGAATCGTTGTTTCCCTTACATACATTTACGGTATCGGCAAAAGCCTTTCCGAAGACATCGTGGCAAAGGCGCAAGTATCTCCCGATACCCGCGTAAAAGACTTGAAAGATGAAGAACTTGTTCGCATCCGCGAAGCCGTCGATCATTTTAAAACCGAAGGCGACTTGCGCCGCGAAGTGCGCTTGAACATCAAGCGTCTTCAAGAAACCGGCTCATACCGCGGCATGCGTCATCGTAGAAACCTACCCACCCGCGGACAAAAGACCCGCAACAACGCGCGCACGCGCAAAGGACCGCGCAAAACGGTCGCGAAGAAGAAGAAATAGGAGGAGAGAATTATGGCACGTAAAAAAGCTAGAACGAAAAAACGTCGCGTTAGAAAGAATATTCCTTCCGGAGTCGCACACATCCATTCGACTTTCAACAATACCATCATCACAATCTCCGACCCCAGCGGCAACGCGATCGCCTGGGCCTCTGCGGGAGCGCTCGGCTTTAAAGGAAGCCGCAAATCGACCCCTTATGCCGCCCAGATTTCAAGCGAAGCATGCGCGAAAGCCGCTATGGAACACGGCGTTCAGAAAGTGGAAGTGTCGGTCAAAGGGCCGGGTCCCGGTCGTGAAGCCGCCATTCGTTCCCTGCAAAGCGCCGGATTGGAAATCACCGCGATTAAGGATGAAACCCCGATTCCCCATAACGGTTGTCGTCCCCCGAAAAGACCTCGCGGCTAATATTATATAATTAAGGGAGGTTGTACTTTTGAAAGACTTAAAGTTTGTGAAACCGGAAACAAGAATTCTTCACGATGGTGAAACCAAAGGCGAATTTGAGATCAGACCGCTAGAACGCGGCTATGGAACCACCCTGGGCAACGCCCTGCGCCGTATTCTACTCTCGAGTCTCCCCGGCGCATCCATCGTGAACTGCAATATAGACGGCGTTCAACACGAATTTTCATCCATGGAAGGCATCGTTGAAGACGTGACCACCATCGTGTTGAACCTAAAAGACGTCGTACTCACCATCGACGACAACGACCCCGGCGCTGAAAAACCTTTGATTATCGAGGTTGACGGCCCCGGCGAAGTGACGGCCGCCGACATCAAAAAGGTCATGAAAGCCGACGACATGGAAGACGACGTCAACGTCGTCAACCCCGAACAACATATAGCGACCATCACACAGGAACGCAGTTTGCGCATTGAAATGACCGCCGCTCAAGGAGTCGGTTACGTCAGCGCCGAGCAAAACAAGGAATACGACCGCAGCGTCGGCGTGATTCCCATCGACTGTATCTACACGCCGGTCACCCGTGTTCAATACGACGTTGAGAAGACGCGCGAAAAAGATCGCGCGGATTTGGACAAGCTCTATATCGAAATTGAAACCAACGGCAGCATTACCCCGAAGGAAGCTTTGGGCGTTGCCGCAAAAATGATGATCAACCATCTCGAGATGGTGGTCGAACTGTCCGAAAAAGCGCAAGAAGAAGATTACATGGTCGAAAGAGAGTCCGAACAGAATTCGCAAATTCTCGAAATGCAAATCGAAGATTTGGATCTTTCGGTCCGCAGTTACAACTGTTTGAAACGCGCCGGCATCAACACCGTTGAAGAACTCACCAAAAAGACCGAAGAAGACATGATGAAGGTGCGCAATCTCGGCAAAAAATCCTTAAAAGAAGTCAAACAAAAACTTGAAGATCTCGGCCTTTCACTCGCCAGACATTCCTAGGAGGTATACCAATGGCTACTTACCGTAAACTAAACCGCAGAAGCGATCAGCGCAAAGCCATGTTGCGTGATTTGGTGACACAGCTCATCATGCACGAACGGATTGAAACCACGGAGAAAAAAGCAAAAGAGCTTAGCCGTTTGATGGATAAAATGATCACACTGGGCAAGAAAAATACCCTTGAATCCCGCAAACGCGCCGCACAGACCGTGCGTTTTATCGACACCGAAGAAGAACAAAACGCTTTGCAAAAACTTTTCGAGACCATTGCCCCGCGCTATAAAGACCGCAACGGAGGCTACACACGTATTTTTAAAAAAGGCCCCCGGCGTGGCGACAGCACCGAGATGGCAATCATCGAATTGGTTGAATAATTCCGCTGAAAATGCGAGTTGAGGCTCGCATTTTTTGTTTGTTTCATCCCTTTGCTTCGCTTTTCAATTGCAAATTTGATATAATGAATACGACTTTGAGGTGATTGTATGAGCGTAATCGAAATCGAAAACGTCTCCTTTACCTATCATGGAGACAAGCGTGCTTTAGACAATGTTTCCTTGTCCATTGAAAAAGGTGAATGGGTCAGCATCCTTGGCCACAACGGCAGCGGCAAGAGCACGCTGTCCAAGCTTATTGTTGGCCTTTTAAAGCCGCAAAGCGGAACCATTCGCGTCGATGGCATCACGTTGAGCGCCTCGACGGTGCGCGACATCCGCAAAAGAGTCGGCATCGTTTTCCAAAATCCCGACAACCAATTCGTTGGTGTCACGGTGCGCGACGACATCGCTTTCGGGTTGGAAAACCTACAAATTGAACGCCCGGAAATGATTGAGAGAATCGAACACTACGCCAAAAAAGTCGATATGTATCCATACCTCAACAAAGAACCTCACGCCTTAAGCGGTGGCCAAAAACAACGCGTTGCGATTGCCGGAATTCTCGCCATGAAGACCGATGTAATCATTTTTGACGAAGCCACCGCGATGCTCGACCCCGAGGGGCGCGAGCGGGTCATGGAGTTCATGCGCACGTTGAACCGCGAAGGCACAACCATCATCACCATCACCCATGAGATGAAAGAAGCCGTCATGAGCGACCGCATTGTCGTCTTGAAGGACGGGAAAGTCTTGAAAGCGGACAAAAGCGAGAACATACTCAAAGACAAAGAAACGCTTGAACGCTCCAATTTGGAACTTTTACTCCCCCTTGAAATCATGCATTACATGAACGAAAACGGGATTGACAACCCCTCGCTCAAGGAGTTTTTATGGCAATTAAGTTTGAACGGGTAGGCTACGAATATCAAGACATTGACGGAAAAGGCTATCTGGCTTTGGCCGATATCACGCTCAACATCAACAAAACGGGGGAGTTTATCACGTTGATAGGCGAGACGGGCAGCGGCAAAAGCACGCTGGCGCAACACATGAACGCATTGCTCACACCCACCGAGGGACGCGTTCATATTTTTGGAGTGAAAATATCACGTGAGGGCAAAAAAGACAAAAACCTAAAACTAAATCCCATCCGTCAAAAAGTTGGTTTGGTTTTTCAGTTCCCCGAATACCAACTTTTTGAAGAGACTGTTGGGAACGATATCGCGTTTGGACCGAAGAATTTCGGAGTATCTGAAAAAGAAGCCGAGGAACGCGCTAAGAAGATGATTAACATTGTCGGGCTTGACGAAAGCTATCTCTCTCGCAGCCCATTCAACTTGAGTGGCGGTGAGAAGAAACGCGTGAGCATAGCGGGGATTTTGGCGATGGAACCGGATATACTTGTTTTAGACGAACCGACAAGCGGACTCGATCCTTTGGGACGAAACGCTTTGTTGAAGGTCTTCTATGAAATCCATCAAAAGCTTGACAAGACGGTGGTCATCATCACACACGACATGAATACAGTGTATGAGTATGCAAAACGTGTGTTGGTGATGCGCGAGGGGAATCTCGTTTATGATGGAGCCCCGACACAACTTTTTTCCCGTAAAAACGTGAAAAACTGGAACTTGGACGTACCCGACATCTTAAAAGTGAGACGTGCAATTGAAGAAAAACTTGGTATCACCATCGAAGGCGAAACCCGCAACAAGGCCGATTTGATGGCAAAAATCGGGGAGGCGTTACGATGAAAAACATTGTCATAGGCCGCTATGTCCCCGGCAACAGTTTTCTATACAGCATGGACCCGCGCACCAAGTTGATCGCTTTGATCGTCTTGATGGTGGCCGCCTTTTTGATTCAGTCGTTTGCGCACATGCTTGTGGCGCTTTTATTGGTGACGTCGCTTTTGATTTTTGGTAAGATTAGCGTCAAACGAGTGTATTTAGGCCTTCGACCGCTGATGTTTTTACTGTTTTTCACGTTCATCTTTCAAATCCTTTTCAATCAAGAAGGCGATGAGATCTTCGTTTTGCCGCTTCATTACACGGCATTGAGTATTTTTGCGGCAGTCGCCGTCGCTGTTTTTTGGTTTGCGACCAAAAAACGGGTCCGTTTCAAGCTGCTTTACTTCCTAATCACGGTCGTCGCCATATTTGCGGTGTTCCATTTTATCGATTTCGGTTTCCTGTTTGCAAGAGGCACGTTCCGAGTCTTTGAAGAAGGACTTTCAACCGCCTTTTTCATCATGGTGCGACTCATCATTATCATTATGCTTTCCACCATTCTTACCATCACCACCAAACCGACCGATTTGAATTTGGGATTGGAACGGGTCCTCAAACCGTTAGGCATTGTCCGAATTAACACCGAGGAAATCGCGATGATTATCTCCATCGCTCTTCGCTACATCCCTACACTGCTCGATGAAGCCAACAAAATCATGCTTGCCCAAGCCAGTCGCGGAGTGGACTTTCAAGAAGGGAAACTCAAAGACAAAGTCGTGCAAATCATATCGCTGCTTGTTCCGATGTTCATTATTTCCTTTCAAAGGAGCGACGATTTGGCCAACGCCATGGAAGCCCGTTCTTTCGTGCCCGGCCAACCACGCACACGTCTGCATGTGCTTACGTGGAAGCGCCTTGACACGGTCGCCATGGTTGTCTCTTTCTTGGCCTTGACCTTCGTAATCGTCTCACGGGTGGTCCTATGATGGAGGCGTTTTTGCGTGCGCTTATGCGCCACGATGAAGAGACGCTAAGCGCTCTTGTTGGAAAGGATACGGTGTATCGAGACATCGAAGGAACTCTGCATTTCGGAAAAGAGGCCTTGAAAAAGCTTCTCGCATTGAATCTTGGCGACCATAAAAAGCGCTATGTATACGAAAACATTCACGTTTGCGCATTCACCCGCGGCATACTTATGAAAGTCAAGTTTAAAGACGGCTTTTTGCACCGTGTTTACATAAAGAAAAACGATCCTTCGTCCCGTCGATTTCGCATCGATTTTGCGTACGACGGCACACTATTTTACGGTTTTCAACGCCAAAAAAGGCGAAGAAGCGTGCAGGGTGTCCTTGAATCGGTCTTGAAACACATATGCGGGCATGATGTAAAGCTTCATCCTGCTGGAAGAACCGACAAGGGCGTGCACGCTTTGCATCAGGTCGCACACTTCGATACGTCTTCCCATCTTGAAAGTGGAAAAATCGAAGACGTGATGGCCACGATGCTACCCGAAGACATTGTGCTCATCAAAATCGAAGAGGTTCCTGAAGTGTTTCATGCGCGCTATGACGTTCTTAAAAAGACATACCGCTATACCCTTATTCACCGAAAGGACCCGTTTTACGCCCACAAAGCACTATATTGCCCACTCGTCGATGCCGACGAGCTTCTTAACCTTCTTAAACAATGCGAAGGCACGCACGACTTCAAGGGATTTTGCAAACAAAGTCCGAACCAAGACACCGTAAAAACCATAGACAATGTCGTTGTCCGTCGTGAAAAAGATTTTACCCACATTGAACTTACGGGAAACGGTTTCTTGCGGCATATGGTACGCATTATTGTCGGAAACGCTTTGAACGACATCAGAAAAGGCACATCCTTGGTGAAAACCGCGTTGCAAAACCCTGACAAAAACTCAAGAAAACACATGGCGAAAGCCTCTGCGTTGACGCTGGCTAATGTGGTCTATAAAACGGATTGACGCTTTTGCGTTTAACATATTAAAAAAAGCGAACACCGGCATGCAGTTCGGCGGTGTTCGCTTTGTTTTGGATAGACCTCTATTTTACGGTGACCGGTTCTTCTTGTTTTTCTTCTAGATTTCGCCTCGTGAAAAGCTTTCTCAAAACGACGACTGCAACCAAGATTGTGATGTTGAAAAGAACGATGGTCGCTCCCGAAGGAAAGCCTAAGCGGAATGAAAGCCAAAGGCCAAGGATTACGGACACTTCGCTGAATAAGATGGCAATCATCAAGGTGGTCTTGAAGCTGCGTCCGATCTTCATGGCCGCCGCAACCGGAATAATCATCAAACTTGAAACCAAGAGCACTCCAACGGTTTCAATCGACAAACTGACCACAATCCCCAAAAAGATGGTGGTGAAAAACTGAAACAAATTGACGCGTATTCCCAATAGCCTTGCATACGTTTCATCGAAACTGATGATGACGATTTGTTTGTAGAAGATGGTGATGAGCGTCAGGATGACAAACGTGGTGATGGCGATAATGTAGACGAAATTGCGCCCTACGGTTAGGATGCTGCCGAAGAGGTAGTTGTATATTTCGGTGTTGAATCCGCCGCTCAACGAGATGAACAAAGCGCTGAGAGCGGTCCCTAAGCTAATGACAATGGGCATGGAGATTTCCTTGTAATTCTTGTAGTAGCTGCGCAACACTTCAATGAGCAAGGCGCCGATTACCGCAAACACCATACCTATATAAAGCGGGTCGCCAATTGGCAACCGGAGAATGTTCAACAAGAACAATCCGATGGATAGGCCCGCAAGAGAGAAGTGGGAAAGAGTGTCGGCAATCAGGCTCAAACGCTTGATGACCACAAAGGAGCCGATTATCGGAGCCAAAAGCCCGACCAGGATTCCGGTGATTAGGGCAAACTGCATGAACTCCCGTTCAATCAATGCGCGCAAAAAACTTGTCAGCACGACAGCGTCCATCAAACATCCCCCCCATCAGGCATGTCGGAAACGCTGGTGAACTCCGCTTTGCCCTCATGAAGATGCATAACATGGTTGAAATTCGCTTTTCCCGGTTGCAGGGAATGAGTGATCAATACGATTGTGACGCCTTCGCTGTTCAATTCATTGATGATGCGATAAAAACGGTTAACATTGTCGGTATCCACACCGATGGTAGGTTCGTCCAAAATGAGAACTTCGGGCTTATTGATCATGGCGCGTGCGATAAACACCCGTTGAAGTTGCCCCCCGCTTAGACTGTTGATGTTTTCGTTTTGCAATTCCAAAATGCCCATACGGTCGAAAAGTTCGAGTTTTTCTTTCTCGCTCACTTTGGAGTGTTTCGAAACATGCATGATTTCATTGACGGAAATCGGGAACTCATAGTTAAAATCGTCCATTTTTTGTGGGACATAACCGATTTTGATCCATTTTTTGAAATCGTTGATGTCGGTGTTGTCCAAAAAGATTTTTTTGTCAGGGACGGGATTGATTCCGAGGATGCACTTGACCAGCGTGCTTTTTCCGCTTCCATTGTTGCCGACCACAACCAAAAAATCGCCGCTTTCGAGGCTGAAGGTAATGTTTTTGAGCACGGTACGGTAGTCGTAACCGAACGAAAGGTTGGAAACTTGTATATGCATCCCGTGTTCCCTCCTAATTTATCATAGCCATTATAACATGGGGAGGGCGGTTTCTAAACGTTTTACATTATATTTATTGTAACACGTTGGGTAGTCAATGTTGAAATTCATATTTAAAAACCCCCGAAAATATGCGATAATAAACGAAAGAGCGCAAGGAGTTGACCGCATGTGAAAAAGAAATTCATTACTTTCGAAGGACCCGAAGGTTCGGGAAAAACATCTGTGCTGCGAGCCGTGGAAAAACGTCTTCAAGAACGCGGCATCGATGTTTTAACAACTAGAGAACCCGGAGGCATAAAGATATCAGAGCTTATTCGAAACGTCATATTGGACGTACACAACAAAGAAATGGATCCGCGCACCGAAGCGCTTCTTTACGCCGCTTCACGAAGACAGCATATCGTGGAAAAAATTTGTCCGGCCTTGCAAGAGGACAAAGTCGTTTTGTGCGATCGCTTCGTCGACAGCTCGCTGGCATACCAAGGTTATGGGCGTGAACTCGGTTTTGAAACGGTATTTGAGTTGAACGCGTTCGCAATCAATGATTATTTGCCGGACCTGACGATATTCATCGACGTTCCTCCCGAAATCGGCTTGAAACGCGTTTTTCATAATCATCGCAACGCGGACCGCTTGGATCTTGAAAATGGAACGTTTCATGAACGCGTATACAAAGGCTATCAAGAAATCATCAAGAAGTTTCCGAAACGCATCAAGGTCGTCAACGGTGACCGCCCTTTGAACGAAGTGGTTGAAGACGCCATGAAACTCATCGACGAGCTCGAATAAAGGGGGTTTCGCCATGGATTTCAAAAACCTGCAAGAAGCTCAAAAAACGGCTCTGAATATTTTGGTGAACAGCTACCAAAGGGGCCGTCTTTCTCATGCGTATATATTTGAAGGCGCAGCCGGCTCCATGAAATTCGATACCGCGCTTTTTTTTGCGGCTTTATTGCTTTGCAAAGCGGAAGAGCACCGTCCTTGCGGAACATGCTCGAATTGCCGGCGTGTGCAACATCTTACACATCCGAACATCTATGTGGTGCGTCCTACCAAACGCCAAATAGTAAAAGAATCCATTCAAGCCTTAAGACAAGAATTTTCAAAAACGAAAATTGAGGAGGGGCCTAGAGTCTACATCGTCGAAGACGCCGACACCATGAACCCTCATGCGGCAAACGCGTTGCTCAAATTTCTCGAGGAACCCCATGAGGATATGTACGCCATTTTGCTTGCAGAAGACGCTATGAATCTTTTGCCCACCTTGCGCTCCCGTTCGCAGAGTGTTCCGTTTCACCCGCTCCCCAAAGGAACCATTGAAAAAACGTTGAGCGAAGAGGGGTATGAAACTACGTATCTCACACTCGCTTCGCGTCTCAACGATACGCCCGAAGAAGCGCGGGTATTTTTGGACGACGAAAATCTCGAAAGCGTTGTAGAAAGCGTCGACGCCGTGTACTCGTCCTTGCATGAGAACCAAGCGGCGTTGCTTACTTTTCGGGAACAGGCTGAAGAGTTTGTGCGCAACAAACAGACCGTCGCCACATTGCTCGACGTCTTCATACACTACCAAAAAGATTTGATTTATGGTAAAATAGGAAACCGCAACCAAATTGTTTTCGCCGACCGAATCGATACAATCGAAGCCTTGGCCAAACGCTACGAACTCAATGATTTGCTGGCTGTTTTGGAACATATGCTTCAACTCAAGGCCCGACAGAAAAACTATGTGAACACCAGGTTGGCCCTAGACAATATCATGCTTGATTTGGAAAGAGGTCTTACCGATGAAAAATAGCGTTGTCGGCGTGCGCTTCAAGCCCGCCGGAAAAAAATATTATTTTACGCCCCGCGACATAGAATTAGAAAAAGGCGACCGCGTCGTTGTTGAGACGGTTCGCGGCCTCGAACTCGGTGAGGTGATGGAACCTCAAAAAGTCATTGACGACGATACGTTATCTTCTTCGTTGAAGCCAATCATACGCAAAGCCACGAAAAAAGACAAAGAAGCGGCGCAACGCAACCGAGACGAAATTTCCGAAGTCATGAGACTTTGCCAAAAACATGTGGACAACCACGAACTAGAGATGAAACTTCTAGACGCGGAATACACCTTGGACCGTTCAAAATTGATCATCTATTTCAACGCCGAAGGTAGAATCGATTTTCGCGAGCTTGTCAAAGATTTGGCCAACGAGTTCCGCTTGCGCATAGAACTCCGCCAAGTCGGCGCACGTGACGGCGCAAAGTTTTTAGGCGGTATTGGCCCCTGCGGGTTACTGCTTTGCTGCAACACCTTTTTAGGGGAGTTTGAAACGGTCTCCATCAAAATGGCCAAAAACCAAAATCTTTCCTTGAATCCCTCAAACATTTCGGGGCTTTGTGGAAAACTGCTTTGTTGCATCCGTTACGAAGACGAGACCTACGTCGCGCACCGTGAAGGCATGCCGAAGATGAACACACGCGTAACCACCTCCGAAGGAAGAGGAAAAGTCATCTCCAAAAACATCCTTGAGCGTACCGTAAAGGTCCACCTTGAAAACGATACTGTGAAACATTTTGCGGTGTCCGAACTCGAGGACATTGAAGATTACGACGCGTTAGAATTCGTCAACAATGACAAGTAAAGAAGAAGCTTTGCACACCTTGCTCGGGCATCGTCACATCCGTCTGATTCAGCGCCCCGACATGCTTTGCTTCTCTTTGGATTCCATATTGGTTGCCGATTTTGCGAACCCTGGCAAAAGCGTCCAAAAAATCGTGGACCTTGGCACCGGCTTTGCTCCGATTCCGTTGTTTCTCACCACGAAGACGAAAACGGCGCATATAACCGGAATTGAACTGCAAAAAGACGCCGCCGACATCGCGAAACGCAACGTGGCGCTCAATCGATTCGAGCGCCAAATTTCCATCGTCCATGACGACTTGAAAAACGCGAACCGCCACATTGAAGCCGACAGTGTCGATTTGGTCACATGCAATCCGCCCTTTTTCAAGGTTGATGAGGATACTCCTCTCAAGGAAAGCCCTCATCAAGCATACGCGAAACACGAACTGGGCGCAACGTTTAAAGACATCGCTTCTCTAAGCGCACGTATTTTGCACCCCAAAGGCCGTTTTGTCTTCATCCACCGGATTGAAAGGCTTGAAGAGATTCTAAACACCTTAAAACGACACCGATTTTCGGTCAAGCGAATGCGTTTCATACACCCTCGCGAACACAAGGAAGCGTCACTATTCCTTTGTGAAGCGATGCTGGATGGGGCTTGGGGCATGAGGGTCTTGCCTCCGCTCATTGTGCACAACGGTTCGAACTACAGCGATGAAGTATTGAAAATTTTCAACCGAAAGTAAGTGATCCCATGAAGATACAACGCAGCTTCGATGAAGAACGGCCAACACTGTATTTGGTCTCGACGCCCATCGGAAATCTTGCCGATATGACGTATCGCGCCATTACGGTGCTAAAAGACGTCGATACGGTATTCGCCGAGGACACTCGCACTTCAAAAATCCTGCTCGACCATTACGGCGTTTCAACCCCCTTGCAAAGTTTCCACGCATACAACGAGGACGACAAGGCCGCTTCTGTATTGAAGACGTTGAGACATGGGAAATCCGTCGCATTGGTTAGCGATGCGGGGACCCCCTTGATTAGCGATCCGGGCGCACGCCTCGTCCAAGTCGTTCTCGAAGAAGATTTTCCTGTCGTGCCGTTGCCCGGCGCAAGCGCCGCGCTATCCGCCCTCATTGTCTCGGGCATGCAACCCCATCCTTATCTTTTTTTCGGGTTCTTGCCGCAAAAAAGCGGCGCCCGTCAAAAGGTCTTAAAAGACTTCAAACACACAAGCCATACGCTGATATTTTACGAAAGCCCTCACCGATTGAAAAAAACGTTGGCCGACATGCGCACTGTATTTGGCAACCGTAATGTCACAATCGCCCGTGAGTTGACCAAAAAGTTTGAGGAGATTTTGCGACTGCGGTTGGATGAAATCGAAAATTTGCCGGACTTAAAAGGCGAGATGGTAATTGTCGTCGAAGGCGCATCCGCCGATGAAGCGTTCACACAATCCGATCTCGTCGAACACGTTCAAACGGTCATTGACGATGGGGAAAGCGAAATGGAAGCCATCAAAAAGGTCGCCCGTTTGCGTAAATTGAAAAAGAACACGGTGTATATGGCCTTTAAACAGCATAAATCTCAAGACGACCAGGAGTGATATCATGAAAAAAACCTACTACATCACCACGCCTATTTATTATCCGAGTGGCAACTTGCACATCGGAAACACCTATACCACTGTGTTTTGCGATGCGTTGCGGCGATACAAAGACATGCGCGGCTACGACACCTATTATCTGACCGGCATGGACGAACACGGCAAGAAGATTGAAACCGTTGCCCAAGAACGCAACCTTCATCCCATCAAGCATGTCGACGAAATCGCCGAGGCGACCAAAGCGCTTTGGGACCGGATGAGTATTTCTTACGACGATTTCATTCGTACGACCGAAAAACGCCACAAGACCGTCGTGCAGAAACTTTTTGAACAGCTTCTCGACCAAGGCGATATTTATCTAGGTGAATACGAGGGGTATTATTGCATGCATTGCGAGGCATTTTTCACAGAAAGCCAGCTTGAAGAAGGAAACGCTTGCCCCGACTGCGAACGCGAAACATCCAAACTTCAGGAAGAAAGCTATTTCCTACGCTTGAGCAAATACCAGAAAAAGCTCTTGAATTTCATTGAGGACAACCCCGATTTCATTACCCCCGAGACGCGCCGCAACGAAGTGTTGAACTTTATTCGTCAGGGGTTGAACGATTTGAGCGTTTCGCGTACCACGTTCGATTGGGGCATCAAAATCGTTTCCAATCCCAAACACGTTGTCTATGTTTGGATCGACGCGCTTTCAAATTACATCAGCGCTTTGGGATACGGCACGGATAACGACGAGCTTTTCCAAAAATACTGGTACGGCGACGAAGTCGTTCACGTCGTAGGCAAAGATATTTTGCGTTTTCATGCAATCTATTGGCCGATTATGTTGATGGCGCTAGGCATTCCCATCACGTTCAAATTGCACGCACACGGTTTTTACACCGCCAAAGAAGGAAAGATGAGCAAATCGAAAGGCTCGGTCGTTTATCCTGATACGTTGATTGAGCGCTACGGTTTAGACGAACTCAGATATTTTCTCTTGCGCGAGTTGCCTTACGGAGGCGACGGTGTGTTCACCCCCGCCTCTTTCGTAGAACGGATCAATTACGATTTGGCCAACGATTTCGGCAATCTCTTGAATCGAACCGTTTCGATGATCAACAAATACCTCTCCGGAAAAGTCGCTTCGTATTCCGAGGCGAGTACCGAGTACGACGCCGACCTTCAAACCATGTGCAAAGAAACGGTCGCAACGTATAGCGACTACATGGACAACCTGAAAGTTTCCGAAGCCATCAAGACCGTGTGGGCGTTCATCTCTCGCACCAACAAATACATAGACGAAACCGAACCTTGGATTCTCGGCAAAGACAAAAACAAAAAAGACGAACTTGAAAACGTGCTTTATCATTTGGCCGAATCTTTGCGCCATATCGGCGTTATGCTTCAGCCGATTCTCCTTGATGCGAGCCAATCTCTATTCAAGCAGCTTGGCATTCCGCAGGCGCTTCGCCGTTATGAGACGTTGTCGTTTGGCGAACTGCGCGAAGCCGAAGTGGTGCGCAAACCTTCACCGCTGTTCCCCCGTTTGGACCAGGAAAAGGAAATCGACAAACTGACCAAGCATCTCAGAGGCGAGGAAGAAGAGCCCGTTCCTGAGGAAGAAGATAATTTGGCGACGTTCGACGATTTCACCAAACTCGATATGCGCGTCGCGAAAATCACGAAATGCGCCCCGCATAAAAACGCCGATAAGCTTTTGGTCCTTCAAGTGGACCTCGGCGAAGGCAAAGAACGTCAAATTGTCGCCGGCATCGCCAAACACTACGAACCCGAAAGCCTAGTCGGCAAAAAGGTGGTCGTCGTGGCCAATTTAGAGCCGGTAACCCTGCGCGGCGAAAAAAGCGAAGGCATGCTTTTGGCGGGCTCGAACGACGACATTCTCGAAGTGCTTACCGTCGATCGTTTGAACCCCGGCGACTCCGTAAGCTGATGCCCACAAACTTGGATAAAACAATTGACATTCACGGTCAAATAAGCTATTATATACGTCGGTACATTTCCAAAAATCTCCCACTAGCCCGTCTATTATCCCATAGGAGGCTAACCGCATGAAAACTTACATGGCAAACAACCAAAACATCGAACGTGAATGGTTTGTCGTCGATGCGAAGGGCAAGACGCTCGGTCGCTTATCCACCGAGATCGCCACTCTTCTAAGAGGCAAACACAAACCGATTTTCACGCCGCACGTCGACTGCGGAGACTACGTAATCGTCGTCAATGCCAAGGACGTTGAACTCACTGGCAAAAAATGGCAAGACAAGAAATACTATTCGCATTCACAACATCCCGGATCGCTGAAGGTTCGCACCGCGCTTCAAATGAAGGAAAAGCATCCAACACGCATGGTCGAACACGCCGTCAAGGGGATGTTGCCTCAGGGGAAATTAGGACGCAAGATGTACAAGAAGCTTTTCGTGTACGAAACGGAAAACCATCCACATCAGGCTCAGCAACCCAAACCCTACGAGCTGAAAGGTTAGGAGGAAAACCATGGCAGAAGAAGTCAAATACATTGGAACCGGACGCAGAAAGAACGCCACCGCCCGTGTCATCCTGACACCGGGAAGCGGGACGTTTATCGTCAACGACCGTCCTCTTAACGATTATATCCCTTCCGCTTCGACACGTCTTGACATTTTCCAACCCCTCGAACTTACCGAGAACACCAAAACGTTCGACATTCAAGTCAACGTTGACGGCGGCGGCATCACCGGACAAGCCGGCGCGATTCGCCACGGCCTTGCAAGAGCTCTTGTGCAAGTCAATGCGGATTATCGCACACCCTTGAAACGTGCGGGTTTGATCACCCGGGACCCCCGCGCCAAAGAGCGCAAGAAATACGGACTTAGAAAAGCCCGTCGCGCTCCGCAATTCTCAAAACGTTAAACTCTCGGAAAAAAGCACGCTCGCCGTGCTTTTTTTATGCACCGCTTGCCGATGCATACCAAACATACTATAATGAAGACAGCGAAAACGGAGGGATACCTATGAAAGTTAGAGTACGCTACGCACCAAGCCCGACCGGGCATCTGCATATCGGAAACGCGCGCACCGCACTGTTCAACTATCTATTCGCCCGGCACCACGGCGGGGACTTCATCGTTCGCATCGAAGATACGGACGTAAAACGGAATGTGGAAACGGGCATCAAAAGCCAAATGTCTTACTTGCATTGGCTCGGCATCGACTGGGACGAATCGATCGACAAAGATGGCGGATACGGTCCGTACCGCCAACTCGAGCGTTTGGACATATACAAAAAATACGCGCAAATCCTGATGAAAAAAGGATTGGCTTATAAGTGCTATTGCACCGCCGAAGAGCTAGAAGAAGAAAAAAGAGCGCAAAAAGCGCGTGGCGAAGAGCGTTTGCATTATTCGAGAAAGTGTCTCGGCAAAGAAGACCGTGACGAACCGCACGCGATTCGCTTCAAAGTTCCCGATGAAAAAACCTACACCTTTGACGATGTCGTCAAAGGAGACGTCGCCTTCAAAAGCGAAGACGTCGGCGACTTCATCATCCTAAAACGCAACGGCATTCCGACTTACAATTTCGCCTGCGCCGTTGACGACGCCTTGATGAAAATCACCCACGTCCTCCGCGGTGAAGATCATATTACGAACACACCAAGGCAACTGATGGTTTTGGACGCATTGGGGTTCGACCGTCCCCGTTATGCGCATATGCCTTTGATCGTCAACGAAGAGGGCAAGAAACTCTCCAAACGCGACGGATCGATTGTGCAATTCATTGAACAATACCATGAACTTGGTTTCTTGCCCGAGGCCCTTTTCAACTTCATTGCGTTATTGGGCTGGTCTCCCGACGCCAAAGAGGAAATCCTTTCACGCGATGCGCTCGTCGATCGTTTTGACGAAGGCCGCCTGTCGTCTTCACCGGCAACGTTTGACAAAGGCAAGCTCCATTTCATCAACAACCGCTACGTCAAAGCGCTGTCTCTTCCGGAAATCAAAGACCTATGTCGTCCATTTTTGCAAGAAGAGGGCATTTTGCAGGGCAAAGACGAACAATGGTTTGAGAGTTTGATTCTCGTTTTCAAAGACCGCTTGAGCTATGGCGCGGAGATTGTCAAACTGTACTACGATTTCTTCGACAAGCCTTTCGATTTAGAAGGCGAAGCTTTGGAGTTTTTGCGCCAAGACGGTGTCAAAACGCTTTTAAAAACGTTCAAGCAAAAACTACAATCGCGTGATGAGATCGACCCGAACGCTTTGAAAACCATGATCAAAGAGGCCGGGAAGGAAACCTCGATGAAAGGCAAAATGCTTTTTATGCCGATTCGCATCGCCGTTAGCGGTCAGATGCACGGACCGGACCTTCCTCAGATGATGAATCTGCTTGGAAAAGACATGCTCGTCGAACGAATTTCCCTCTCCATCGACACGATTTGACCAAATCAAGCCAAAAAATCCCTTATTTGACGGGAAAAGATTTGCATTTTTAAAAAAAGCGTTGTATAATGTCCATATCAAGAGAAAAAAGGAGATTTGTTTTTTACATGACTGGAACAGTAAAATGGTTTAACTCAGAAAAAGGCTACGGATTCATCACAAAAGACGAAGAATTCGTAACCGAAGAAGAACAAGGCGACGAAAAAGCCAAAGACATCTTCGTTCATTACAGCGCCATCAATCAAGAAGGCTTCAAAACGTTGAACGAAGGCGACAAAGTCGAATTTGAAGTTGTAGAGGGCGACCGTGGGCCTCAAGCTTCCAACGTTGAGAAGCTATAAGAACGAACGGATGAAAAACAGGGCAATCCCCTGTTTTTTTTGTGGCGCGAGGGGTTTTGTTTTTGAAAAAGGCAACCATGTGTTAAAATATATATGATTTTTCCGATATTTTGATAGAGGGTGACGCGTATGAAACTGTACAACACACTGACCAACAAGACCGAAACATTCAAACCGATAGACAAAGATACGGTGAATATGTATGTTTGCGGTCCGACAGTGTACAACTACATCCACATCGGAAACGCTCGTCCCGTGATTTTCTTCGACGTCGTACGACGCTTTTTCGAATACAAAGGCTATACCGTGAATTTCGTTTCCAACTTCACCGATGTCGACGACAAAATCATCACCAAAGCCATTGAAGATGAAACCGACGAAATGACAGTCGCCAACAAGTTCATCGAAGCTTTTTACAAAGACGCCGAACGAGTGGGAAGTTCCACAAAGTATCTCGCTCCGCGTGTAACCGAATACATGAGCTCTATCATTTCCTACATTGAACAACTCGTAGAATCGGGGTACGCCTATGAAATTGAGGGGAACGTTTTTTTCCGGGTAGATAAAATCAACGACTACGGCATTCTTTCTGGACGGAAAATCGAAGATTTGATGGAAGGCGCTCGCGTAGAAGTCAATACGCAAAAGGAAAACCCTTTGGATTTCACCTTGTGGAAGACCACCGAAACCGGCATCACCTACCCCTCTCCCTGGGGCGAAGGACGTCCGGGCTGGCACACCGAATGTGTCGCGATGATTCATGAAATCTTTGGAGGGAAAATCGACATCCACGGCGGCGGCATTGGTTTGATTTTCCCGCATCATGAGAACGAAATCGCCCAAAATAGGGCGTTTGCGAAACATCACATCGCCAATTACTGGATGCATAACGGACAGCTTATCATCGACGACAAAAAGATGTCGAAAAGCGAAGGTCGCGTTGTTTTGGTCAAAGACCTCGATTATGATTACATGGGTTTCCGGTTGTTCACTTTAAGCACCCATTACAGAAGTCCGATCGAATATACGGATGAAACCCTTAAGAACCATGTCTCCGAATGGGAAAAAATCAAACGGACCTACACCCAAACGTTCTATCAACTCGATCTTGCAAATTATTTGGATACGAAAACACACCCCGACAACAAGCTCAAACAAATTCTCCACCGCTTTGTCGAAGCGATGGAACAGGATTTCAACACCCCAAACGCCATCACCGAACTGCACAATCTTGTCAAATACACCAACCAGAAACTGCGTCAGCGCAATACGTATTCCGACCTTCGCGCAGCTTTGGAAATGTTCGATACTTTCTTCAAGGTCCTCGGCCTAAGACCCGATGTGCAAAGGTTGACTCAGACCGACCGCGCCATTTACATGGCTTGGACCGACGCCCGCAAAAACAAAGAATTCGACAAGGCGGACCGTCTTCGTGAAAAACTTCTCGAAAAGGGCATTCTTTGATGCTTGCGTATAACGCCCAAACACTGGCTTATATCGGCGACGCCGTATATGAGCTTTATGTGCGCGAACAGCTTCTGGCATCGGGGAAAGTCAAAACGAAGGATTTGCACCGTACGGCGATCACTTATACCGAAGGCCCGGCTCAAAGCCGGGCGTTAAAAACCATCGAACCGTTGTTGAGCGAGGAAGAACTAAGCGTGGTCAAACGCGGTAGAAACGCCCCTTTGAGCCGAAAATCGCGCAAGGGCGATTTGATGGAATACAAGATTGCCACGGGATTTGAAGCCTTGCTGGGGCATTTGCATTTGACGGGACAGCACAAACGCCTTTACGAACTGCTTTCCCACATCGTTTGATTCGGCGCTCTTCCTTTTGCCGAAGAACCGCCGGGATTGCGGTTCTTTTTCTAAAAAGTAGGCGTTGCGTCCCGTGATACAATCGAAATAGGAGGTGATTGCATGCAAATCTATGGAAAGAATCCCATTTTAGAAGCCTACCGCGCAGGGCGAAAAATCCACGAAGTCTTTGCGCAAAAGGGTAGGAAAGACGATTTTTTGGATACACTTTCCGAAAAAGGGATTCCCCTCCGATATCTGCCGAAATCCGTGCTTGACAAACGTTTTGGTACGTCCCATCAAGGCCTTGTTGCAACCGTAGAGGGCTATAAGCTCTTTTCGCTTGATGAGGCTTTGGATAAAGAAGGGCGGAAATTGTTCGTCATGCTTGATTCCGTGGAGGACCCGCACAATCTAGGCGCCGTCATTCGAAACGCCGAAGTGTTTGGCGCAAGCGGAGTCATCATCCCAAAACATCGCAGCGCAAGCATCACTCCGGGTGTGGTCAAAGCTTCCGCGGGGTCCGTCGAGTATGTCGACATCATCCAAGTGACCAATTTGAACCGTGCCATCGAAAAATTGAAAAGCGCCAACGTGTGGGTTGCGGGCTTTGATGTGGCAACCGACAAAACCTTATCGGGCATTCACGCCGATGTGGATCTGTGTTTGGTGTTCGGCAACGAACACAAAGGGCTTCGTCCCTTGGTCAAGAAGAACTGCGATTATCTGGTGAAGATTCCCATGCGGGGCACGTTGAACAGTTTGAACGTTAGCGTCGCCACGGGCATTGCCTTATACGACGTGTTGCGCCGGAGAGAGGGATGAGGCGGCACAACGATTACGAAATCATCGATCGCATCCAAGAAGGCGACGAGGACGCCTTGGCGTTGCTTTTGGAGCAATACCGCCACTTCATCGCCAAAAAAATACACAAATTCAATTTGGCTTATGATTTTGACAATCTTTTTCAAGAATGCTTGATTTTGCTGCATAAAAGCGCTTTGCGATTCGACGCTTCCTTCAACAAAACTTTCACTCGGTTTTTAGAGATGAACATAGAACGCTATTTCATCAGCCACATTGCAACCCTTAAAAGACGCAAAGAAACAACGCTTTATTATTTGAACGACATCGCTGAACGAAACCATTGTCTCCGCGAAACATCGGTCTACTATCCCTTGCATGTTTCCGAGATTCAAAAAGAACTCACGCCTTTTGAGTTTCGGGTCTACACCCTTCGTGAATTGAAAAACCACGGCATCGATTCAATCGTTGAAAAAGAGGGTGTGGACGTTAAGTCCGTCTACAACGCCTTACACCGCGCGAAAGCCAAAATCAAGGCCTATTTCAGCGATTAACAGTTGACAAAGGGCCCCCTTTTTGATACATTATATATTTGCAAGGTTGTGATATTATGCGACACAAAATACGTCTTGTTTGCGAAGTTTGCCTTTCTAGGAACTATTCAACGCTCAAACACAAAGACGATAAAGAACGAATGACCATCAAGAAATACTGCAAACGTTGTAAAAAGCACACCCTACATAAAGAATCCAAATAGGAGCGTAATACCCATGCCAAAAATGCCAAAAGACAAAACAGACAAAGTAAACAAAGTCATCCAGGTTCTTAAAACCGAATATCCTTTCGAAGGACTTCTTCTTGGTCTGCTCGGCGCCCTCGTTCTCATTCTCGGCGTCTACATCTTTGAAGGCGAGCACCTTCGCATTACCTTCACGCAACTGTGGATTTTCGATTCGCCGCTTAAAATCCGCATTTTCTCCATCATCGTCATGGCCATTGGCGCCGCAGCGATTTTGGTTGCCCTCGCCCCGTTCTTTGTACCAGGGCTCAAAGAAATGCGCCGTGTTTCTTGGCCCGATAAATCGACGATGTACAACCACACCGCCCGCGTGTTCGGATTTGTCATTTTCTTGGGCCTGATGTTTGTTCTTTACGACCAGATTTTCCGCCCCATATTCAATATTCTTTACGATTTAGGAGCGTAATCATGGCTGAAGAATTTACGGACAAAAAGTGGTACGTGGTGCAAACGTATTCCGGACAGGAAAACTCCGTCAAAACCAACTTGGAACGCCGCATCGAATCGATGCAAATGGAAGATAAAATTTTCCAAGTTGTCATTCCCGAGCAAATCAGACGTGAGAAAAAGCCTGATGGAACGACGAAAGAAAAAGTGGTCAAACTCTATCCCGGCTACGTGTTCATTGAAATGATCGTAACCGACGACTCTTGGTTTGTTGTACGCAACACACCGGGCGTAACCGGATTTTTGGGAAGCAGCGGCGGCGGAACCAAGCCCGTTCCCCTTCCCCCCGATGAGATCAATCCCATTCTCAAGCGCGCCGGAGTCATGGAGACACCGCAGCTTGATGTAGAGATTGGCCAACGCGTACGAGTGACGGCCGGGCCGTTTATGAACCAAATTGGCAAAATTGAAAGCATCGATCACGAAAAAGCCATGGTCACCGTGCTCGTCGAGATGTTCGGGCGTGAAACGCCCGCGCAGTTGACATTTGACGAAATCGATACCAACGTTTAATCTTGACAGCAAGGGTGCCATAGTATATAATGGCGTGGCATGTTGTGTGTCATGCCTGTTTTTTGAGTGGGAGGGGCAAAGCCCCGTCGACCACATCACGAATATGAGGAGGTGTCTATCGTGGCTAAAGAAATCAGCAACGTCGTAAAATTGCAAATCCCCGCAGGAAAAGCGAATCCCGCGCCCCCGGTCGGTCCGGCTCTCGGACAAGCCGGTGTCAACATCCAAGAGTTTTGCACCAAGTTCAACGAAAAAACGCGCGAACAAATGGGGAACATCATTCCGGTCGAAATTACCGTCTACAAAGACCGTTCGTTCTCGTTCATCACCAAAACCCCGCCTGCAGCGGATTTGTTGAAGAAAGCCGCCGGAATCGAAAAAGGCGCAGGCAATCCGCTTACCGAGAAAGTCGGTACCGTCACACGCGATCAAGTTCGAGAAATCGCGGAAACGAAAATGCAGGATTTGAACGCCAACGACATGGAAGCGGCTATGAAGATTATCGAAGGTTCCGCTAGAAACATGGGAATCACAGTAAAAGACTAAGCATTTGGTTGTATCGATACAACTGAATGTGGGAGGAAAATCCTTCCGTTAGACCACATTTAGGAGGAAAAACAATGGCTAAAAAAAGCAAGAAATATCGTGAAGCTTTGGACAAGCTGGACAAGTCAAAATATTATGAGCTCGAAGAAGCCGTCAAAATGCTCAAAGACATATCGTTTGAAGGCTTTGACGCCTCGGTCGAACTCGCCATGCGCTTAAACGTCAACCCGCGCAAAGCCGAAGAAAACATCCGAGGCGCCACCGTTTTGCCCCACGGAACCGGGAAAACGAAACGTGTGTTGGTGTTTGCCAAAGGCGACAAAGCGAAAGAAGCCGAAGAGGCGGGCGCCGATTTTGTCGGCGATGAGGAACTCGTTGAAAAAGTCCAAAAAGGCTGGATGGAGTTCGACACCGTAGTCGCCGCTCCCGATATGATGCCTCATGTTGGTAAACTCGGGCGCACATTGGGTCCAAAAGGGCTCATGCCCAATCCGAAAACCGGAACCGTCACGCAAGACATTGGCAAAGCGGTCGAAGAAATCAAGGCCGGGAAAGTCGAATACCGCGTGGACAAAGTTGGAAACTTGCACATCATCTGTGGCAAAAAATCCTTTTCCGAAGAGAAGCTTGTTGAAAACATCCGCTCGTTTTATGAAACCATCAAACGCTTGCGTCCTTCGACCGTCAAAGGGATTTTCATTCAAAACCTTGCCATCTCGACCACGATGAGCCCCGGCGTACGGGTTGACACCAGCACGATTTTGTAAGATAATACACACGAATACGTTTCAAAAACTGTCGAAGACCTTGGGTGCCGACCGGCTTAATTTCCCAAGTAGACAAAAGACATCGCACGCATAGCGTAGCCCTCTTTTGTCGTTTGACAGAAGAGGTTTTTTATTGACACATTAGGAGGTGGAACAAGTGTCCCAAAAAAACATTGAGAAAAAACAAGCACTCGTTGATGAACTCAAAGAACAAATAAACGAAGCGAACAGCATCGTCATCGTCGATTACCTCGGATTGAGCGTCGAAGAAGTGACCAAGCTTCGTGTCGAGCTGATGAAAAACGGGTGCGCGTTCAAAGTCATCAAGAACAACATCATCCGCCGTGCGGTTGAAGCCGCAGGGTACGATGAACTCGTCGAAAGCACCACCGGCCCCAACGCCATCGCGTTTTCTTACGAAGACAGTGTTTCGGCCGCGAAAGTCATCCATGAGTTCGCAAAAGAACACAAAAAGCCTGAACTCAAAGTCGGCATCGTCGACAAAGAGTACATGGACACCGAGAACATCAAAAAAATCGCAACCATTCCTTCCCGCGAAGAATTGCTCACCATGTTTGCGGGCGGCCTTATCGAGCCGATCCGGAAAGTTGCAACCGCAATCCACATGCACGCTGAGAACCTAGAAAAAGAAGAAGACAACGGATAACTAAGGAGGAAAAATCATGGCAAAACTCACAAATGAAGAAATCATTGAAGCGTTGAAAGAAAAAACATTGTTGGAACTTAACGAACTCGTCGAAGCGATGAAAGAAGAATTCGGTGTCGATCCTAGCGCCGTCGCTGTCGCCGCACCCGGTGCAGCCGAAGAAGACGAAGCGCCAAGCGAAGTCACCGTCAAACTCACCAACGCCGGCCAAAAGAAAATCGGCGTCATCAAAGTCGTTCGCGAACTTACAGGCCTTGGCCTCAAAGAAGCCAAAGCGCTTGTTGATGGTGCGCCTGCCGCCGTCAAGGAAGACATCGATCCCGAAGAAGCCGAAGAAATCAAGGAAAAACTTGAAGAAGCCGGCGCCACTGTCGAAATCGAATAATTGTTTCCGAGGCGAAAAACCTGAGTGCGAACTCAGGTTTTTTTGCCTTTGAGGAGGCGAAACCGATGAGCCATTATTATAGCGAAAAACAAGACGTTGAAAGCGAAGAGAGATTATTAACTTGGGAGCACAAGGGGCGAAGTTACACCTTCGTTTCCGACCGTGGCGTCTTTTCCAAAAACCGGGTGGATTTTGCCACCGCTTTCTTGTTAGAAAGCCTTGAAGTTCCCAAAACAGCTTCAAACGCACTGGATTTGGGGACCGGATACGGCGTCATCGGCATTGTTTTAAACCGGGCCTATGAATTAAACGTCACAATGAGCGATGTCAACGAACGCGCTTTGGCTTTGGCCGAAAAGAATCTTTCGCTGAACGATGCGACCGGACATATCGTCAAAAGCGACGCTTTTTCTGCGCTTGAAGGTCAATGTTTCGATTTGATCGTCAGCAACCCTCCCATTCGTGTTGGCAAGGACAAACTTTTCTCCATGTTGAGCGAATGCGCCGACCATTTGCGTAAAAACGGACAATTATGGGTGGTCGCACACAAAAAGCACGGAGCGAAAACCTTGAAAAAGCACTTGGATGAGACGTTTAACACGACTATATCCGACAAAAAGAAAGGCTTTTTCGTTTTCGTTTGCGAAAAACGTTGAATCCATTCGCACGTGTATGTTACAATGAATCAACCGTTTCGACGAAAACGGTTTGTGCAACACCACAAAAAATTATTGACGCCTTGACAAGTATGTGATACAATAACAAAATGCGTTACAATGCGCTTTTTTATGTTGTCATCACTTTTTTTAATATGTGAACGGGGTGTATAGTAGTGAATTACTCGACTGTGAAATACGGAAAGAAGCGTGAACGAAGGAATTACTCCCGCGTCAAATCAAACGTCGATTTGCCCAACCTGATCGAAGTTCAAACCAAATCTTTCAATTGGTTTATCGAGGAAGGCCTCGACGAACTTCTCTCCGATATTTCGCCCATAGAAAACTTCACCGGCGGCCTTGAGCTGTATTTTGAGGACATTGAATTCGACGAACCGAAATACACCGCCAAGGAAGCCCGTGAAAAAGAATTGACCTATTCCCGTCCGCTTCGTGTGGGCGTGCGTTTAGTCGATCACAGTACCGGTGTCATTCAACGCCAGAAAATATTCATGGGCGATTTTCCATTTATGACCGGCCGGGCTTCTTTTATTATCAACGGTTCCGAACGTGTCATCGTTTCCCAGATTGTCCGTAGCGCCGGTGTATTCTTCTCCGAAGAAATCGACCGGAAAACGTTAAAAAGCCGTTATCTGGGACAAATCATTCCCAACCGCGGTGCGTGGCTCGAATACGAAACGGATTCCAAAAACATCCTCAATGTGAAATTGGACCGTTCGAAAAAGATCCCGCTCACCGCTTTATTGCGTGCTGTGGGATTGTCCAAAAACGAAAGCATCCTTAATCTGTACAAAAAGCACAACTACATTGACCAAACCATAGAAAAGGACACCACTCGATCCTCCGAAGAAGCGATTTTGGAAGTATACTCCAAGCTCCGCCAAGGAGAAACCGCGACCATCGACGGCGCCATCAAATTCTTTGTCAGCCGTCTTTTTGACGCGAAACGTTATGAATTGGCCAAAGTCGGGCGTTTCAAGGTGAACCAAAAATTGAACGCCTTGAATCATGTTCGTGGAAAAAGCCTCGCAGAAGACCTCGTCGACCCCGATACGGGAGAAATTCTCGTTTCCGCAGGTCAGACGATCGACCGTGAAACCGAGAAGATTCTCGACCAAAACCGTCATGCCTTTTCTTATACGGTTCCCGGAGTTTTGGCCCACGATTTGGAATACGATTTCCATGAACAAAAAGACGTACTCGACGCCAATCCGTATTTGAACCATTTGAGCGACGAAGAAAAACTCGATCAAATCAAAGCCCAGACATTCAAGACCCCCGAAGAATACGCCGCGGGGTATTTGAAGAATCAAGGGTTGAACAAGGACGCCTTCATTGAAAAAGAAGGCAACACCGCGTATGAAGAAATGCTCTCTTCCATCGAAGAGACGCTCGCAAAGGAAGAACTGACGCTTGATTTGGCGCGTGTTGAAATTTTGGACATTAAACACCGCAACAAAGAGGATGAGGAAATCGATGTCCGCATCATCGGCAACGATTCGACCGAGACGGCCGAGCATCTCACGCCTTCGGACATCATCGCCAGCGTTAGCTATTATCTCAATCTCATGGACAACTACGGTCGCCTAGACGACATCGACCACCTTGGAAACCGTCGTCTTCGCTTAATCGGCGAACTGCTCAAAAACCAGTTCCGCATCGGTCTTTCCAAGCTTGAGAAGAACGTCATGGACCGTATGTCCACTCGCGACACTTCCGAAATGACTCCGCAAAACCTCATCAACATCCGTCCGCTGACCTCTTCCTTAAAAGAGTTCTTCGGTTCTTCGCAACTCTCCCAGTTCATGTCGCAAACGAATCCGCTCGACGAACTGACGCATAAACGACGCATTTCCGCTCTTGGCCCTGGCGGACTCACCCGAGACCGTGCCGGTTTCGAAGTGCGCGACGTCCACTATTCGCATTACGGCCGCATTTGCCCGATTGAAACACCCGAAGGGCAAAACATCGGCTTGATCAATTCACTGTCCACATACGTGCAAGTAAATCAGTACGGATTGATTGAAACCCCTTATTTGAAAGTAGAACGCATCAAGCAAAGCGATGGAAACGTCGAACTCTTCATCACCGACGAATACATGTTTCTAACCGCCGACCAAGAAGAAGAATACGTTATCGGTCAGGCCAACATCAATCTTGATGACGACAAGCGCATCATCGACGATCACGTCGTCGCCCGCCACATGGGCGAAACCAAAATGCACGCCAAAGAGGAAATAGACCTGATCGACGTTTCTCCGAAACAAATCGTTTCCGTGTCGACATCGTCCATCCCGTTCCTTGAACACGACGACGCCAACCGTGCTCTCATGGGCGCAAACATGCAACGTCAAGCGATTCCGCTTTTGAAACCCGAAGCGCCTTTTGTAGGAACCGGCATCGAATACAAAGCCGCAAAAGATAGCGGGGCTTGCCTTTTAGCCCGCAAAGACGGCATTGTCGAATACGTCGATTCTCGCACCATCATCGTCAAAAGCGAAGACGGCAGCCGTGAGAGCTATCCCTTGGAGAAATTTGAGCGCAGCAACCAAAGCACATGCTTCAACCACCGCCCGATTGTGACAACCGGCGATGAAGTCAAAGAAGGCGACATCATCACCGACGGGCCGTCTATGGACGAAGGAGAACTTGCGCTCGGACGCAACGTCACCGTTGCATTCATGACTTGGAACGGCTACAATTATGAAGACGCCGTCATCTTGAGTGAACGCCTTGTCAAAGAAGACACCTATACATCCATCCATATAGAAAAATACGATTGCGAAGCCCGAGATACCAAACTGGGCAAAGAAGAAATCACTCGTGAGGTCCCTAACGTCGGAGAACGTGGGCGCCGTTTCCTAGACGAAAACGGCATCATCATTCCCGGCGCCGAAGTGAACGAAGGCGACATTCTCGTCGGCAAAGTCACTCCGAAAGGCTTCACCGAAGAGACTCCTGAAGATCGTCTTTTAGGCGCCATTTTCGGCAAAAAAGCGCACGAACAACGCGATACGTCGTTGCGCGTTCCCCACGGGGGCGGAGGCATCGTCAAAAGCGTCAAGCATTTTTCTCGCGACGCCGGTGACGAACTGCCACCGGGCGCTAACGAAGTTGTACGAGTCTATATCGTGCAAAAACGGAAGATTTCCGAAGGCGACAAAATGGCCGGACGACATGGAAACAAAGGCGTCATCTCGAAAATCCTTCCCGAAGAAGACATGCCGTATCTTCCCGATGGACGCCCCATTGATATCATGCTCAATCCGCTCGGCGTTCCTTCGCGCATGAACATCGGCCAGGTTTTGGAAATTCATTTGGGCATGGCCGCGAAACGGTTGAACACCCATATCGCCACGCCGGTCTTTGACGGTGTTGAAAACGAAGACCTAGTTGAAATCATGAAAGAAGCGAATATGCAAGCCGACGGGAAAACTCCGCTTTATTCGGGTCTAACCGGCGAGCGTTACGACAACGACGTTGCCGTCGGCGTGATGCATATGATCAAGCTCGACCATATGGTTGACGACAAGCTGCACGCTCGAAGCGTAGGACCCTATACGCTTGTTACGCAACAACCCATGGGCGGCAAAGCCCAAAACGGCGGGCAGCGTTTCGGTGAAATGGAAGTTTGGGCGCTTGAAGCCTATGGCGCGGCATACTGTTTGCAAGAGATGCTTACCGTAAAAAGCGACGACATCATCGGCCGCAACAAAGTTTTCCGTTCGATTGTCGATGGCAAGAGCATCCCCGAACCGAGCCTTCCCGAATCGTTTAGAGTGTTGACTCGCGAACTGCAGTCGCTCGGCATTTCGGTCGAACTCATCAACCGAGACACCCGTGAGAACGAAGCCCGAAAAAGCTTAGTGGAAGATTCGGGTGAACAGGATTATCAAGAAAAATACGGCTTTAACTCCTAAAGTAAGGATAAGGTGATTGTATGAGCCAAAAGTACCAGCACTACAAAATTCGATTGGCCTCTTCCGAAGAGATTCTTTCTTGGTCTCACGGCGAAGTCAAAAAGCACGAAACCATCAACTACCGCACTTTGAAACCCGAACGTGACGGCCTTTTCTGCGAAGTCATTTTCGGTCCCACCAAAGATTACCAGTGCGCGTGCAACAATAAAAAGAAAAGCGCCCACAGCGGCAAAAAATGCAAGGATTGCGGCGTTGAGATCACCGAGAGCAAAGTGCGCCGCGAACGCATGGGCCACATCAAGCTTGCGGCTCCTGTTGTGCACACTTGGTATTTGCGCAATACCCCCTCGCGCATTGCGACCCTTCTTGACATCAAGTCAAAAGATTTGGAAGAAGTGGTGTACCTCGCTTCTTACATCGTCGTCGACAAAGGCGACACCGACCTGCATTACAAGCAGATTCTTTCAGAAGCGGAATACACGCGCAAATACATGGAATACGGCACTCGGTTCAAAGCCTACACAGGCGCCGAAGCCGTCAAGATTTTGCTTGAGCGTTTGGACTTGGAAGAAGAATCGTACAAGCTCCGCAAAGCGCTCCCGACCGCTTCAAAACAAAAACGCCACAAATACATTAAACGCCTCGAAATCATCGAAGCGTTCCGCAAATCCGACAACAAACCCGAGTGGATGGTCATGGACGTATTGCCCGTCATCCCCCCCGAACTTCGTCCGATGGTTCAACTCGACGGCGGACGTTTTGCGACGACGGACTTAAACGACCTTTACCGTCGCATCCTAAATCGAAACAACCGCTTGAAACGCCAAAAAGAACAAAACGCTCCGCACCTGATTACGAAAAACGAACGCCGCATGCTCCAAGAAGCGGTGGACGCATTGATCGACAATTCCAAACGCGGCCGCAAAATGGTCGTAGAGAAAAACCGCCCCCTCAAATCGCTTTCCGACATGCTTAGGGGCAAACAAGGCAGATTCCGCCAAAATCTTCTCGGAAAACGCGTCGATTATTCCGGACGAAGCGTCATCGTCGTCGGTCCGGATTTGGAAATGTATCAAGCGGGCATTCCCAAAGAAATGGCCATTTCTCTATTCAAACCTTTTGTCATCCGCGAACTCATCAACCGAGACATCGCCAACAACATCAAAAACGCCAAAAAAATTATAGACGAACGCGATGGACGCATCTGGGAAGTGTTGGAAGACGTCATCAAAGAACACCCCGTTCTTTTGAACCGAGCGCCCACCTTGCACCGTCTCGGCATTCAAGCGTTCGAACCCGTCCTTGTCGAAGGCAAGGCCATCCGCTTGCATCCGCTTGTCACCACGGCCTTCAACGCCGACTTTGACGGCGACCAGATGGCCGTGCACGTTCCCTTGAGCGAAGAAGCGCAAGCGGAAGCGCGCGTCCTCATGCTCGCATCAAATAACATTCTAAACCCGAAAGATGGCAAGCCCGTCGTCACCCCTTCACAGGACATGGTCCTTGGAAACTACTACCTCACATTGGAGCGTCTCGACCAAAAAGGCGAAGGAAAAGTCTTCAAAGATTCCAAGGAAGCTATGCTCGCCTACGAAAACGGCAACATCGGCTTGCACGCCATCGTGGCGATTCGCGCAAGTTCTCTCGGGAACGCCCCTTTGACCGAGAAACAAAAAGAGGGCTACCTGATGACCACGATGGGCAAATTGATTTTCAACGAAATCCTTCCCCGCACCTTCCCCTACTTAAACGAACCGGATCCTCGCAATCTTGCCGAAGAAACGCCTGACAAATATTTCGTCAAACGCGGCAAAGACATTCGCGAAGCGATTAAAGACCGTATAAACTTGGAAAAATACTATCGCGAACTTTCCCGCTTGCAACGAGCGAGCGTAAACGCCTCGCCCGAAGAAATCGAGGCCGTCGAAAAAGAGATTAAGAAACTTGAAGACAAAGGCGCTTGCCGTTTGGCCATGCCTTTTGACAAGAAGTTCCTCTCACAGATCATCTCCCGAGTGTTTGTCGACTTTAAAATCAACGAAACTTCAAAAATGCTCGACAAGATGAAAAATCTCGGCTTCAAGTATTCGACTTACGCCGGAATCACCGTCAGCGCTTTCGACGTCAACCCTTATAGCAAGAAAGAAGACATCCTGCTTGACGCCGAAAACCGCGTGGAAAACATCCAAGAGATGTACGACAACGGCTTTTTGACCGAAGACGAACGTTACAACCACGTTTTGCAAGTTTGGGAAGAAGCCAAAGACAAAATTCAATCGGGCATCCGTGAAGAACTCTCCATCGACAACCACATCCACATGATGAGCACCTCGGGCGCCCGCGGCAACATCTCAAACTTCACGCAGCTTGCCGGGATTCGCGGACTCATGACAAACCCGTCGGGCAAAACCATTGAACTTCCCATCAAAGCGTCCTTCCGCGAAGGGTTGACGATGAGCGAATTCTTCATCTCGACACACGGCGCCCGTAAAGGGTCGACGGACACCGCCCTTAAAACCGCGGACTCCGGGTATCTGACCCGTCGTCTTGTCGACGTCAGTCAAGACCTCGTCGTGACGGAAGAGGATTGCGGCACCGACCGCGGCACCGTTGTCACCGCATTCAAAGACAACGACGACAAGCCCATTGAATCCTTGCGTGACCGTCTCCTAGGTCGCTACACTCAGCAGACCGTCACCCATCCTGAAACCGGCGAGATTCTCGCCGAGCAAAACACCTACATCACCGACTCTATCGCCCAAAGCATCGTCGATGCCGGCATAAAGGCCGTCAAGATTCGCAACGTCCTCATGTGCAACGCACAAGGCGGCGTCTGCAAAAAATGCTACGGCAAAAACCTTGGCACCGGCGAAGCGGTCGAAGTCGGCGAAAGCGTCGGCATCATCGCCGCACAATCCATCGGTGAACCCGGCACACAGCTTACCATGCGTACCTTCCACACCGGAGGCGTCGCCGGAGCCGACATCACCCAAGGTCTTCCCCGTATTCAAGAGCTCTTTGAAGCAAGAGAGCCAAAAGGGAAAGCCATCATTGCCGAATTTGACGGAGAGATTGCAGACATCGAACAAATCGACGAACGCTATAAAGTTACGCTTGATGGCAAAGTCGACCGCCATGTATACGAAACCAACAGCAACGTGACGCTGCTGGTTGAAAAGGGCGACAAAGTCAAAGCCGGACAGAAAATCACCGAAGGTTCCATCGATCCCAAACAGCTTTTACGCGTGACCGACGCCGAAACCGTCCAACAATACATCCTTCGGGAAGTGCAGAAAGTCTACCGTTCGCAAGGCGTTGAAATATCCGACAAGCACATTGAAATCATCATCCATCAGATGATGTGCAAAATCAACGTCATCATCGAAGGGGACACGGAACTTCTTCCCGGCCAGCAAGTCGACTATAAGACATTCCGCCGTGAAAACGAAGAAGCCTTGTCCAAACGCCTCAAGCCTGCCATCGGACGCCCCGTGCTGCTCGGTATCACCCGCGCCTCGCTACGTAGCGATTCATTCTTGAGCGCCGCTAGCTTCCAAGAGACCACAAGAGTGCTTACCGACGCGGCCATCCGCGCCAAAACCGATGAACTTGCGGGGCTTAAGGAAAACGTCATCATCGGCGGCCGCATTCCTGCGGGAACCGGCATACTCAAACACAAGAGCTTCGACTACGAGAAGCCTGAAGGCTCCGACTTCGACGATATGGTCGAAGACGACGAAGAAGACAGCATCGATTCCGATTACGAACAAGTCGACGACGAATTCGACGAAGAACTATATTCGGAATTTACCGGCACCGCCGGCGAGAACTCATAATCGTTTGTGCCGGAAGCTTCCAAGCTTCCGGCACTTTTTTCAAAAAAGCGCCCATAAACGTTGACACACCTGGTGCGGTGTTATATAATTATGCGTGCGTAACTTCATTGAGAATGACAGGGTTTGCAGTATGACCCTTGTTTTTATGGAAAAATGTGACACACATGGTTAAGTTGTATAATAATCGAAAGGAGGAAAACCATGCCGACTATCAACCAATTGGTCCGGAAAGGACGCGAAACCCGCAAGAAAAAAACCAAGTCTCCACATTTGAGCATCAACTTCAACACGCTCAAACGGCAATACACCCATTTGCCCAGTCCGCAAAAACGCGGCGTATGTACGCGTGTGGCGACGATGACTCCGAAAAAGCCGAACTCGGCTCTTCGTAAGTACGCTCGTGTGCGTCTTACCAACGGGGTGGAAGTAACCGCCTATATCCCGGGAATCGGACACAAGCTTCAAGAACATAGCGTCGTCTTGATTCGTGGCGGACGCGTCAAAGACTTGCCGGGCGTTCGTTATCACATCGTTCGAGGCAGTTTGGACGCAGGAGGCGTCGAAGGCCGCAAACAAGGCCGCTCGAAATACGGAACCAAAAAAGATGCATAAGTATAAATAGAAGAACTTGAAAGGAGGAAATACGTATGCCTCGTAAAGGACATGTGGCGAAAAGGGATGTACTGCCCGATCCGGTGTATAACTCGAAACTCGTCACAAAACTGATCAACAGCATCATGAAAGACGGTAAAAGAAACACTGCACAACGCATTTTATACAGCGCGTTTAGCCGCGTTGAAGAAATTACCAATAAACCGCCGATGGAAGTTTTTGAGGAAGCGATGAACAACATCATGCCCACATTCGAAGTGCGGGCTCGCCGCGTCGGCGGCCAGAACTATCAAGTACCCATGGAGGTGCGCGAAGAGCGACGTTATACCTTGGGGCTTCGCTGGATTACCCAGTATTCGCGTTTACGAAACGAAAAAACAATGGAAGAGCGTTTAGCAAAAGAAATTGTCGCAGCCGCAAATGGCGAAGGACAATCGGTTAAGAGAAAAGAAGACATCCACAGAATGGCGGAGGCCAACAAAGCATTTGCCCATTATCGTTGGTAGGAAGGAGTGCACGTTATGGCACGTAAATACACATTAGAACGCACTCGAAATATCGGCATCATGGCCCACATCGATGCCGGCAAGACCACGACGACTGAACGTGTTCTCTTCCACACGGGCAAAATCCACCGAATGGGAGAGACCCATGAGGGCGCTTCCCAGATGGACTGGATGGACCAAGAACAGGAACGTGGCATCACCATAACCTCCGCTGCAACAACCGCTTTTTGGCGCGAACATCGCGTCAACATCATTGACACGCCGGGTCATGTCGACTTCACCGTCGAAGTATCTCGCTCGCTCCGCGTGCTTGACGGTGCGGTGACGGTTCTTGACGCCCAAGCCGGCGTTGAACCGCAAACCGAAACCGTTTGGCGTCAAGCGACAGAGTACATGGTCCCCCGCATCGTCTTTGTCAATAAGATGGACAAAGTCGGCGCCGATTTTGCCTTCAGCGTGAAATCCTTAAACGACCGTCTAGGTGTTACAGCGGCCGCTATTCAGTGGCCCATCGGTGCCGAAAACGACTTCAACGCCATCATCGACCTAGTCGAAATGAGAGCGTACGAATACGATGGCAAACCCGATGAGAACGCTAAAGAAATCGACATCCCCGCCGATTACCGCGACATCGCCGAAGAAAAACGCGCCGAGCTCATTGAAAAGCTCGCCGACTTCGACGACGAACTGATGATGGCCTACATCGAAGGCGAAGACATTGCGCCCGAGCAAATCAAGAAAACCATCCGCAAAGCGACGCTCGATGTCGAATTCTTCCCCGTACTTTGCGGAAGCGCCTTTAAAAACAAGGGCGTCAAGCTCATGTTGGATTCTGTCATCGATTATCTCCCCGCACCGACCGATGTTATGAAGGTCAAAGGGACGATGAAAGACGGTAGCGAAGTGCGTGTCACCTCTAACGACGAAGGCAAATTTTCAGCCTTAGCCTTCAAAGTCGCCACCGACCCCTACGTCGGCAAATTGACTTTTTTCCGTGTTTATTCAGGAACCCTCACCAAAGGGTCCTATATCATCAATACCACCAAGGAAAACAAAGAGCGTGTAGGACGCATCCTGCAGATGCACGCGAACCACCGCGAGGAAATCGACACCGTCTATTCCGGTGACATAGCCGCCGCGGTCGGTCTCAAAAACACGGCCACGGGAGACACACTAGCGGAAGAGAAACACCCCATCCTTCTTGAGAAGATGAACTTCCCCGAACCCGTCATCAGCGTGGCCATTGAACCGCGATCAAGAGCGGATCAAGATAAAATGGGGGTTGCCCTGCAAAAACTTGCGGAAGAAGATCCGACATTCCGCACCTACACCAATGAAGAAACCGGGCAAACCATCATCGCCGGCATGGGCGAGTTGCATCTCGACATTATTGTCGATCGTTTGAAACGAGAGTTCAAAGTCGACGCTAACGTCGGCGCCCCCCAGGTCAGCTACCGCGAAACCTTCACCACAGAGGCGAACGTCGAAGGAAAATTCGTTCGTCAATCGGGTGGCCGCGGACAGTATGGCCATGTATGGATCAAGTTCGAGCCCAACGAAGGCGAAGGGTTTGAGTTCGAGGACAAAATCGTCGGTGGCGTTGTGCCTCGAGAGTTCATTCCCGTCGTCGAACAGGGCGTGAAAGAGTCTCTTGAAAACGGCGTCTTGGCCGGTTATCCGGTCATTGATGTCAAAGCGACTCTCTTCGACGGTTCTTATCACGACGTCGACTCTTCGGAAGTCGCCTTCAAAGTGGCCGCATCCATGGCGGTTCGACAAGCCAAAGAACGCTGCAAAGCGATTTTGCTTGAACCGGTCATGATCGTCGATGTCATCGCTCCGGATGATTATCTCGGAAACGTCATCGGTGATTTGACGGGCCGCCGAGGCAAGGTTGAAAGCCAGCAAAAACGCGGCAACGCCCATCAGGTCAAAGCCCACGTGCCCCTATCGGAAATGTTCGGTTACGCGACCAGCTTGCGTTCCAACACCCAGGGTCGGGGGAACTACACCATGCAGTTTTCACACTACGAACCGGCTCCGAAAAGCATTGCGGAAGAAATCATCAAAAAACGCAACGGTTAACTGATTTAACTTGCATTCTCATTTAGAATACGATAAAATAACGGTGTTATAAGACCAAATAAAGGAGGAAATTCAACAATGGGAAAAGAAAAATTTGTACGTAAAGGAACCCATGTAAATATTGGTACCATCGGGCACGTCGACCATGGAAAAACGACGCTGACCGCCGCAATCGCGACCGTATTGAACCGCCGGGGCATTGGCGATACCGCCGCTCAGGACTATGACTCTATCGACAAGGCTCCCGAAGAGAAAGAACGAGGCATCACCATCAATACGATGCATATCGAATACGCCACCGAAAAACGCCACTACGCTCACGTAGACTGCCCTGGACACGCGGACTACGTTAAAAACATGATCACCGGCGCCGCGCAAATGGACGGGTCCATCCTCGTCGTAAGCGCAGCGGACGGACCCATGCCGCAAACCCGCGAGCATATCCTTCTCGCTCGCCAAGTCGGCGTCCCTCAACTCGTCGTGTACATGAACAAAACAGATATGGTGGAAGACGAAGAGCTTCTCGAGCTCGTTGAAATGGAAATCCGCGAACTCTTGAGCGAATACGATTTCGACGGCGACGCAATCCCCGTCGTCCGCGGCTCCGCCCTCAAAGCCCTTGAAGGCGACGAAGCCGAAGAAGAAAAAATTCTCGAACTTATGAACACCATCGACGAATATATTCCTGATCCTGTCCGCGAAACCGACAAGCCGTTTTTGATGCCCATCGAGGACGTATTCACCATCACCGGACGCGGAACCGTCGCGACCGGTCGTGTTGAACGCGGCAAAGTCAAGGTTCAAGACGAAGTCGAAATCGTTGGCATCAAGCCGACACGCAAGACTGTCGTTACCGGTGTCGAGATGTTCCGCAAGCTTCTTGATGAAGCCGAAGCGGGCGACAACATCGGCGCATTGCTCCGTGGCGTCACACGCGACGACATCCAACGCGGTCAAGTGCTTGCGAAGCCCGGAAGCGTTACTCCGCACACCAAGTTCCGTTGCGAAGTATACGTTCTGAGCAAAGACGAAGGCGGCCGCCATACCCCCTTCTTCTCCAACTACAGACCACAATTTTATTTCCGCACCACAGACGTTACCGGCGTTATTCAATTGCCTGAAGGCGTCGAAATGGTTATGCCCGGCGACAACATCGAGATGAACGTTGAACTCATCTACCCCATCGCTCTTGAACAAGGTACGAAATTCTCCATCCGTGAAGGTGGACGTACCGTCGGCGCTGGCGTTGTCGCAGAAGTGTTCGATTAATCCACGCTTTTTAAAACCCGGTCCTTCAAGGATCGGGTTTTTTTGTGTCGTGTATTTTCGTGTCAATTTTCCCATGGCGTTGTATAATAGGAATTAGGAGTGATGTTCATGATTGTCGACACACATGTCCATTTGAACAACGAAGATTTATACGAGAATTTGGAGTTTTTCTTGGAAAAGGCCCGCAATCAAGACGTAAAAAAAATGCTAGTGGTCGGCTTCACGCCCGTAACCAACGATCTTGCCGCAAAGATTGCGGAAAGCCACGACGGGCTCTTTGCGACGGCCGGTTTGCACCCTAGCTGGGCGGAGGAATTTCAGGAAACCGATTTTGAGATGCTCAAAAAGCAGTTGTCTCACCCCTCCATCCGCGCGGTGGGAGAATGCGGGCTGGATTTTTACCACGGCAAATCTTCGAAGGAGAAACAGACTATCTTGTTTGAACGGCAAGTCAAACTCGCGCAAGAGATGGATTTGCCGATTGTCGTTCACATGCGCGATGCGTCTGAGGCAACTTATGAAGTCCTTGCCAAGCATGCGCCGATCAAAGGCGTCATGCATTGTTATAGCGGCTCGGCGGAAATGGCGGAGAAGTTTTTGGCGCTAGGCATGCACATTTCGCTTGGAGGCCCGGTGACGTTCAAAAACGCCAAAACGCCTAAAGAAGTGGCAAAAAAGGTGCCGCTTGATCGATTGCTTGTCGAGACGGACGCACCGTTTTTGGCGCCCCACCCTTACCGCGGCAAACAAAACGATTCAAGCTATCTGCCTTTGATTGTCGAGGCAATCGCCTCGTTGAGAGGCCTCACGTATGATGAAATTGCCGAAACGACGAGCGCAAACGCTCAGAAACTATTTCGTTTGAAGGAATGAAGACCATGAAAAAATGGCTGACCACGCTTTTGCTCGTGTTTTTCCTGTTCGGACTTTCGGCCTGTGACTTCTTTTTTGACGAAGAAGAGGAAATCGACACGGGACGGTACACCGAACAAGAACTGATTCAGCTCATTGAATCGCTCATGCCCGAAGCGTATGAGAACGTTTATTATGATTTGGATTCGTTTGAAGAAATCTTGACGAATATAGTTGAGAGAAACCAGGAGGCGGTTGTGGGACTCCGCGTGTCCGGAGACCTTTTTACCGCAAGCGGCACCGGCTCGGCGGTGGTGTATAAAAAAGACGGAAGCACCTTTTATGCGGTAACCAACCATCACGTCATCGAAAACTATCGGAACATCGAAGTGGTATATGAGCGAAACGGCATGCTGTTTTCCATCCCAAACCGTGACGTTGAGGTTTTGGGGAAAGACGCCACCACAGATCTTGCCGTTTTAACGTTCAAAGCGTCCGACAATTTTCCCGTGGTTGCGTTTGCGGATTCCTACGACCTTAGAATCGGCCAATTCGCCATCGCCATAGGCAATCCGTTGGGCTTTGATTATTATGGAACGGTGACCATGGGCATTGTGTCAGGGCTTTCCCGTTATGTTCCCGGGAGCGATTTGGAAGTGCCGTTCATCCAACATGACGCCGCGATTTCGCCGGGGAATTCCGGAGGCGCGCTTTTCGACATCAATGGCAATCTCATCGGCATCAACAACATGAAAATTGTCAGCGACAAAGCCGACAACATCGGTTTTGCGATCCCATCGAACACCGTGGCGCGCATCGTTGAGGATTTGGAAGAAAAAGGGTATGTCGAAAGACCGTATTTGGGCGTTAGGGCCATGGCGCAAGTCAGCGACTGCAACCAACCCTACGGGGTTTGTCTGAGTCAAGTGGAAAGCGAAGGGGCCGCAGCGGAGGCCGGCCTTGAGGTTGGAGACATCATCGTAGGGTACAAGTTGGAAGGCTGGGACGAATACATCGACATTTTGAATTTCAACGACTTGCGCGAGGCCATTTTGAACTCACAAGTTGGCGACCGCGTATCTTTGCAATATTACCGCAACGATGCGCTTGTTGAGAGCGCATACGTGACGTTGCAACTGCACCCGGACGATATTCAGCCTTAAGGAGGCGTTTCATGAAAGAAGCCATTCGCAAACGACGAAGTGTCCGCACCTACCAAAAGCAGCCGCTCACCGACGAACAGCAAAAACGCATAAAGGAAACCATTGCCTCTTATGCCGATATGCGCGGCCCTTTCGGCCATCCCGTGAAGTTCTTTTTCACGCAGTCGAATAAACAGGAAGGCAAAAAGGAAAAAGTCGGCACATACGGTTTTGTAAAAAACGCGCCCGCCTACTTTGGCGGTACGACGCAGAACACTTTCCGGCATTTGGTGGATTTCGGCTATGTCTTCGAACATGTTCTTTTAGCCCTTACGGAACAAGGATACGGTACCGTATGGCTCGGCGGTACGTTTCACCGCAAACAGTTTCAGCGGTTCGCCGCGAAAGGGCATATCATCCCCGCAGTATCTCCGGTAGGGGTTGCCGCTGAGAAAACGACGTTGCGCGAAAAAGCCATCCGTAAATTCGCAGGGGCTTCTAATCGTAAACCTTTGGAAGAAATCGCCTTTCAAAACGAATTTTCCGAACCGCTTGATAAAGACCATCCGCTCGCGGATGCTTTAGAATATGTGCGCATGGGCCCTTCGGCTTCAAACAAGCAACCCTGGCGCATCCTCGCGCGCTCAAAGAAGGTGCATTTCTATTTGCGTTATCACCCGGGTTACCGGGAAAAAGCTTTCGGATACAATCTTCAAGCTCTTGACGGAGGCATCGCGCTTGCGCATTTCAAAATTGCCCTAGATTCCTTTGGGAAACATCATCGATTCACCTACGACCAAAAAGCTCCCAAAAGCTCCCTTTATGAGTACGTCTTGAGCGTCGAATTCAAAGATTAGGACGTTCGTTGTATTTTTTGCGGAAATATAATACAATGATAGGAGTGTTAGGAGTTGATAGCGTGTCTTTGAAAGCCGGAATTGTCGGGTTGCCGAATGTGGGCAAGTCGACGCTGTTCAACGCCTTGACCGATGCAGGCGCGCATGCGGCGAATTATCCCTTTGCGACGATAGACCCCAACGTCGGAGTGGTCAATGTCCCCGATGCCCGCCTTGAAGAACTCTCGGCCATCGTTAAGCCGAAGCAGACGATTCCTACCGCCTATGAGTTCATCGACATCGCCGGATTGGTGAAAAACGCCAGCAAAGGCGAAGGGCTCGGGAACCGTTTTCTCGCACAAATCCGGGAGGTCGACGCCATTTTGCATGTGGTGCGCTGTTTTGAAGATGGCGACATACCCCATGTCGATGGCGACGTCGACGCCGCGAGGGACGTTGATACGTTGAACACCGAGTTGATTATGGCCGATTTGGAAGTCATCGAGAATAGACTGCCGAAAATCCGGAAAAAAGCCCGTCTTGAAGTCGACAAGGACATCAAACGGGAATACGATTTGTTCAATGTTCTCAAAGAAACTTTGCTTGAAGGAAAACCCTTGCGCTCTCTTTCTTTGACAAAAGATGAAAAGAAACTGATGAAACCCTATGGTTTTCTCACTATGAAGCCGATTCTTTATGTGGCGAATGTAGGCGAAGAGGCGCTTATGGACAAAGACCATCCTCAGCTTCAAGCGTTGCAACGCCTTGCCGAAAATGAGGACGGCGCCTTTTTGTCCATCAACGCCCAAATGGAGGAAGAGTTGATTGCTCTTGACGCCGAAGAACGACAGGAATACCTTGAAACGTTCAATCTGACCTCGACGGGGTTAGAGCGAATGATTGTCAAAACGTATGAGCTTTTGAATTTGGAGACGTTTTTTACCCACAACGAAAAAGAAGCGCGAGCCTGGACGTTTCAAAAGGGCATGACGGCATACGAATGCGCCGGATTGATCCACACCGATTTTCAACGGGGATTCATCAAAGCGGAAGTCATCCCCTTTGACGTCTTGAAGTCATACGGTTCCCTTTCACTTGTCAAAGAAAAAGGCAAAATGCGTCTTGAGGGAAAGGAATACAAGGTTCAAGACGGAGACATCATACTGTTCAAGTTTAACGTATAATATATTCATGAAAGGAAGTTGCACATGTCATTGTTTGTCGATTATTTCGTTTTTGCGTTTTTGCTGTTTTTCATCTCGTTTTTCATCGATGTGTTTTACCAATATTTCCGCTATCGCCGCATCGTACCGCGTAAGATGTTTACGTATAAACCCGGGGGGCTGTTTGAACATTACCGCATTGTAGGCTTTATTCTCTTGGTGCTTGTTTTGCTGCATACGGCCTTCGGACTCAACCCTTTTGCCACCGGAGAAGACGCAACCGTGCTTTCTGTGGCTATTGAGATTGCGACGTTCTATATCCCGTTGACCATTTTCTTCATTTTTGTGTTCATCTTCTTGATGTATTTGTTTTTCTCTTTGTATTCGAAAGCGAAAAACATCGAAGACCGCAAGGAATATCTTGCTTCACGCGGACATATGATCATCGTCGTTTCATTCATCCTTGGCGTGGCCGCGGGAACATCGTTGTTGCTTTGGATACTGTTGAACGCATTGCCCGAATAACAACCGGCGTCATGGGATTATCCCTTGACGCTTTTCCTTCACAACGAAAACAGGTGATAATATGGAAGCGACCATAGTGTCCGTAGGAAACGAACTTCTAAGCGGACAAACCCTCAACAGCAACCTCACATACATAGCAGAAAGGCTACAGTCGTTGGGGATTTTTGTGCGTGAAGCGTATACGATTAAGGATGATGAGAGCCTGATTCACAAAGCTCTCTCAAACGTCGAGACGCCTTTGGTTCTTTTCACGGGAGGGTTGGGCCCAACACGGGACGATATGACGAAGGAAAGCATTTGCCGTTATTACGACCTTCCCCTTGTAAAACACGAACCAACATTGGAAAAAATTGAAAAATATTTCGCGCGCAGCGGTCGTACGATGCGCAAGACCAACATCAAGCAAGCGTTTTTCCCCGACGGGGCTGATATTCTTGTTAACAATGTCGGCACGGCCCCGGGGATGATTTTGTCTATTGAGGACAAGACCATCGTCACTCTTCCCGGTCCGCCAAAAGAGATGATGTCGATGTTCGAAGAAGTCGAAAAGCATCTGAAGCCTTTTGGCGACGCCGATTTTTATCGCGACGGATTCCGGCTTGTTGGCCGCGGCGAAAGCGAACTAGAAGCCGATTTGGAAGATTTTTATCCCGCGCATCCCGAGGTAGAAATCGCCTCTTACGCCAATTTGGGAGAAATCAAGTACTTGTTCATTGCCAAGGATGAATCCAAACTTGAAGCGGCGTTAGCGGATTTCAAGAGACGCATGAAGAAATACATAGTCGGTTCTTTTGATGAAACGCTCGAAGGAAACGTGGTGGGAGCGCTCAAAGCGCAGGGCAAAGTCGTAAGCTTCGCAGAATCCTGCACGGGCGGCATGCTGACGTCGCGCTTGGTTGATGTTCCGGGCGCATCGTCGGTGATGAAAGAATCCTACATTCTTTATTCGAACGAAGCCAAAAACCGTCAATTGGGCGTGTCGCCGAAATTGCTTGAGGAATACGGAGCCGTAAGCGACCAAGCCGTTTATGAAATGGCCTATCGTCTCGGCAAGAAAACATCCGCCGACCTTTCCATCAGCGTTTCGGGCATCGCCGGTCCCAAGGGCGGTTCGGAGGACAAGCCTGTGGGCACCGTTTATTTCGGCGTGCATGCCGGAGGCGTCACGAAGACCTTTCATCGCGTGTTTTCTGGAGATCGCTCCATGATAAGGCAGCGCGCAGTGGTGCATGCCCTTTATCTTCTGTATAAGGCCTTGGTACCCGATGAAGATTGAACGCGAAAGTTTTTTGCATAACGATGTGCCTGTTGCGCTATATAGCGCAAAAAGCAGCAAACGTTTGATGTTTGTGCAACATGGCATTTTCGGCAACAAGGAAAAAGTGTTGAAACTGCTCGGTCCTTCGCTGGTGAAAATCGGCTACACGGTTGTTGCCGTTGATGCGAAAAAACACGGCGAAAGGCGTGAGGAGCCCTTTGCATCTAGGGACAAAATTCATGCGGAACTTGAACTTTTTGACATCGTCGAACACACCGCCGAAGACATTCTTGCCATCTACTCGGATTGTTTTTCAAAACGATTTGACCGCTTCGACATCCTTGGCGTCTCAATGGGGGGATACATCGCTTATAACGTCGCCGTCAAAACCGATAAGATCCGAAACCTGATTGCGCTCATAAGCAGTCCGAATTATGCCGAATCCGCTTTTAACGGCTTTCGTGAAGCCGATTATGAGAAGCACAAACAAAGAATCGAAAAAGAAAAAAGGAAAATCAAAAAGATGGATCCAAGCGAACAAAGCGAGAAATTGCGCTTCGAACGCGCCATCTTGATGAACGGAAAGCAAGACGACGTCATATCCCCGATTTACACACAACGTTTTGTTGAAGACCACCCCAACAAAAACATCGTTTTCCGACTTTACGACACCGGCCATCGCATCGTTCGCCCGATGCACGAAGACTTGCTTGAGCTCTTAAAAAAGGAAGGGTAGGTGTTTACAAGGCCCCTTCCCTGTGCTATAATTATCTACCGTGAGTTAAACTCACAATCCTTGCCGCAAGCGAAGGCTGCGGCCATCTGTCCAAAAGGAGGTTTATTCATGCGAAAATACGAAATCATGTACATCATTCGCCCCGATTTAGAAGAAGAAAAGCGTAAGCAGCTGATTGAGTCGATGAGCAAGGTCATCACCGACAACGACTCCGAAATCGTGGACGTAAACGAATGGGGCATGCGCGAACTCGCCTATGAAATTGACAAGTACAAAAGTGGGTATTATGTGGTTATGAACGTCAAAGCCACCGAAACCGCCCGCAGCGAGTTTGAACGTTTAATCGGTATGAACGAAGATGTCATTCGACATATTGTCATTCGTCACGAACGTTAAAAATTAAGAGGTGTTTTCAATGATCAATCGTGCCGTTTTAGTAGGCAGATTAACAAAAGATCCCGAGCTTCGGCGCACATCGAACGATATACCGGTGACATCGTTTACCCTAGCGGTCAACCGCCCTTTCAAAAACCAACAGGGCGAGAACGACGTGGATTTCATTCAATGCGTCGTTTGGCGCCGTCAAGCGGAAAATGTCGCCCAATACGTGTTCAAAGGCAGCTTGGTCGGGGTGGATGGACGCATCCAAAGCCGTTCTTATGACGATCAAGAAGGCAATCGTCGATTCATCACGGAAATCGTTGCCGATTCGGTACAATTTTTAGAACCGAAAGGTTCGAATCCTTCGCCTCGACAAGAGCCCCGTCAAGAACCACAAAAACAGGAGGCTCCCTCAAAAGGCAAGGAAGAAGAGGATCTCGACAGCATCGATATTGCTGAAGACGACCTACCATTCTAAAAGGAGGCAATACACATGGCAAGAAGAAACTTTCGCAAACGTCGTAAAAAAACATGCTATTTCACGGAAAACAACATAGAATACATCGATTTCAAAGACGTTGATTTGCTTAGACGTTTCATCAACGAAAACGGCAAAATTCTCCCCAAACGGGTTACAGGAACGAAAGCCGGCTACCAAAAGAAACTTAGCGTCGCCATCAAACGCGCCCGCCATATGGCTTTGATTCCGTTTGCAAAAGACGAATAACTCAAAAAAAATACGCAGATTTCTGCGTATTTTTTTTTACACAATCAGCTCAACGGCCGTATCGACTTCATCAGATAGACAAAAGGCGTATCGAGCGCCGCCACCAGAATCTTGATGAGGTAGGTGGTGATGAAGATGTTGACCAACACCGGGAAAGAATAAAGCGTAAAAAGCGCGATGGGCACAAAAATCATTGTGTCGACTAGCTGTGAGAGCATTGTCGACCCCAAATTGCGCACATAAAGCGCCCGGTCGGATGGGAAGGCCTTCTTGATGCGCTGGAACACATATACGTCGAAAAGCTGGCTGACGATATACGCGGTGAGGCTTCCTAAGGCGATGAGTGGCATGACGCTGAAAATGTTTCGCATGGACTCGTGGATGACGACGCCTTCGCCGATAGGCTCAAAAAGCAGGGCAATCTGCATGATGATGACCGCGCCAATCATGGTGAAAAACCCGATAAACACGGCCCTTCTGGCTTCTTTAGGGCCATATTTTTCATTCAAAGAGTCCGTTGCCAGAAAAAGCGTGCCATACATAATGTTTCCCAAAGTGGCCTCAAGGCCGAAGAGTTCGATGCTTTTGGTGACTTGGATGTTGGCCAGTATGGTTCCCATGGCAATCCAAGCGAAGAGTCCGACCTTGCCGAACGCTTTGTACATGAGAACGACAAGGACAAAATTGACAAGTGCGAACAAAAACCATAGTATTTCGTTCATGTTGGCCTCCTAGTTTTGATAACGCAGGATGGTTGCGAACTGCGCTTGCAAACATGTATTATAGAAGGACATAGAAAGAAAGTCAAGAAATGGTTGCACCTATTCGCCTTGTCTTCGATTTATGATATAATGATTTCGTAACCTCACAAATAGACATTGAGGTGGATGTATGAAAGAAAGGTCATTGGCTTTGTTCAGTGCATGCGTATTGCTTGTGCTTATGACGTTCGGGTTGGTATTCACCGATTTGCATGCCTTTGCGGTCATTGTTTTCGCATTCCTCTTTACCGCCTTTTGCGCTATCGCCATAGCGTACTTTTTCAAAAAAGGCCGTATCGCTTTGCGCGAGTTGCAAGAACAACTCGAGGCGAAAGATAAGTTGCTTAAAAGAAAAAGCAAGGTAGAAGAGAGGCTTTTGCACGATATGCCTACCGGCGTATTGCTTTTTGACGACGCCTATGAAGTGCATTTTGCCAACGCCGCGGCCAAGGAAATCTTCAAGAACCCGCTTGAAAATCGCAATTTGAACGTACTGCACACGGAAATTCACGATGCTGTGCGCACCGGGTCCTTTGCCTATCCCCGGATTTTCAAAATCTACGACGAGTATTACGAAGTGTACTTTCACAAAGAAGAACAAGCTCTGTATTTCTATAAAGAAAGCGAACGGGAACGCTTGAAAAAAGCTTACGAAGACAGCACGAGCGTCATCGGTGTGTTGCATTTGGACAACTTAGAAGACGCCATAGGCGTGTTGGATGTCCAAGAACAAAACGAAATTCAAGGCCAGCTCTTGGGCGCTTTAGACGAATGGTCGGACCGTAGGGACTTTCACATCGTTCCAATCACTTCCGCCAAAATCTTCGTATACTTGCACAAAAAGAATCTCGACCGACTGATTAAGGAAGAATTTTCCATCGTCGATGAAATCGCGGCAATTTCCAACGAAAACGATTTGATGATTACCTTGAGCGGCGGGTTCGCCTGCGCCTCAATCCCGCTCAGCAACCTGGCCGCCATCGCCGAAGAAGCTTTGGATTTGGCGCTGTCGAGAGGCGGAGACCAAATTGTGATCAACATCCAAGGAGAAGACTTCAAATATTTTGGCGGCAACACCAACACCCAAGAAAAACGCACAAGAATCTCCAGCCGTATCAACGCAAAAAAATTGGATTTGCTTTTTGAAGAATCCAGCAAAGTCTTCATCATGCCCCACCAATATCCTGACGCCGACGCCCTCGGCGCCGCCCTCGGCGTGCTGAAGATGGCCAAAAGCGCGCATGCCGAGGCCTATATAGTGTTGAATTTCGATGAACTTGACCACACCGTCGAGAAAATCATGACCAAAATCCGTTACGAATACGAAAGTTTGCTCGACGTCTTTTTAAGCGTCGAACAGGCGCGTCAATATCAAGACAGCCAAAGTCTCGCCGTGCTCGTTGACCATCATGCCGCGGCTCAAGTTGTGGACGAACGGTTGGTCAAAAACGCCAAATCACGCGTCATCATCGACCACCATCGCAAAATGGAATCGTTTATCGAAGATACGCGCCTTTCCTATGTAGAGCCCTACGCTTCCTCGACAACGGAACTCATCATCGAGATGATCAACGCCTATCCAAAAGACGTTGAGGTCAACACTTTTGAGGCCACCATCATGTTGGCCGGCATCATCGTCGATACGAACAATTTCATGTATAGAACCGGTTCAAGGACTTTTGAGGCGGCGGCTACGTTAAGACGATACGGCGCCGACACCTATCGCGTCAAAACCATATTGCGTGAGTCGTTGGAGGAGTTGAAAATAAAGGCGGAACTCCTTCGCAGAGCCGAAGTCGTCAACAAGCGTTTTGCCATTGTACTCGTTCCGGACGAGTTTGACGCCGACCGCATTATGCTGGCGAAAATTGCCAACGATTTATTGGAAATCGACGACATTGTGGCCGCGTTCGCCGTTGGCCGCATCGACAAGCAAACCGTTGCGATTAGCGCTCGCAGCCTTGAAGGTTTCAACGTGCAAACGCTCATGGAAAAATATAACGGCGGCGGCCATTTCAACAACGCCGGCGCTCAAGTGCAAACAGACGATATGGAAACCTTGAAAAAAGACTTGGAAACCAAACTCGAAGAAACCAGTCAGGAGGAGAGACCCATGAAAGTCATTTTGAAAAAAGATGTCAAAAACAGAGGAAAAAAAGGAGAAGTCGTGGATGTCAAGCCCGGATACGGCAATTACCTCTTAACAAGCGGACAGGCTATCGAAGCCACCCCTGAAAACATCCAGGCCTTAGAAGATGAACGCCGCAAAGCCAAAGAAGAAGCCGAGCAGCATTACGAAGAAATGAAGGCGCTCCAAGAACGTATCGAAAATCGCGTTGTGAAGGTGCAGGTTAAAGTTGGGAAAAACGGGAAACTTTTCGGAAAAATCACCACAAAACAAATCGCCGACGCTTTTGAAGCACAGCACAACGTTCAAATCGACAAGCGCAAAATTCAACTAGACGAACCAATATCGGCGTTGGGCACATACGAGATAGAGCTGAAACTTCACAAAGACGTTGTCGCGACATTCGAGCTTCATGTCGTAGAAGAAGCGGTCTAACATGCCTGAAAAAACGATGCCGCACAATCTGGATGCGGAACAGAATGTTTTAGGCGCCGTATTCCTCGATCCCAACTCGATTAAGACCATCGCCGATTCGCTTTCGGTCGACGATTTCTTCACCCGTCGCCATCGCATCATCTATAAAGCCATCCTAAAGCTTTATGAAGAAGCGATCGACATCGACTACACCACCCTGATCGACCGACTCGATACGGAAGACACTCTCCTTGACGCGGGCGGTTCGGATTATATCCTCGGTTTGTCCGACACCACGCCTTCGCTTGCGAATTTGGAACACTACATCAACATCGTTCGCGACAAAGCCGTCATCCGCAATATGATTGAAGAGGCCAAAACCGTCTCCGAGAAGGGCTTCGATGCGAAAGATATGCAAGAATACATCGACGAGTCGGAATCGCGAATTTTCGATGTGGCCCGCTCTCGTAGAACGTCCGACTTTGTCGATTTGCGAACGGTTACCGAAGAAGTCATCACCAAAACTGAGGAAGCCAAAAACAAACAAGGCGAACTCACCGGCCTCGATACGGGTTTTGAACGCCTAAACCAATACACTTTGGGCTTGCAACCTTCCGAACTCTACATCATCGCAGCGCGCCCTTCGATGGGGAAAAGTGCGTTCGCACTGAACATCGCAAGCAACGTCGCCAAACTAAAAAGCCGCCCTTACATCGCCTTTTTCTCCTTGGAGATGGGCGTTGAACAACTCGTCAGCCGAATGCTTTCGGGAGAAGCGAACGTCGCAAGCACACGGCTTCGCCTCGGCGAATTGAATCCCAACGAATGGCAAAGGCTCTCAGTAGCGAGCGACCGTTTGGCGAAATTGAACGTTCTTTTTGACGATTCGGGCACCGTCAAGGTCACAGACCTCCGTCAGAAATGCCGAAAACTAGCCCAGGAAAACAAACTTGACGTGGTCGTCATCGACTATTTACAATTGCTCTCCGGGTCTTTTGCCCACACCAACCGCGTCCAAGAAGTGTCGGAAATCAGCCGAACCTTGAAAGAAATGGCGCGCGAGTTAAAAGTTCCCGTTGTTGCGCTCTCACAACTTTCAAGGAGCGTTGAGCAACGAAACGTCAAAAAGCCCATCATGGCCGATTTGCGTGAATCGGGCTCCATCGAACAAGATGCGGACGTTGTCCTTTTCCTCTATCGGGACGATTACTACAACGAAGACAGCGAACGCCCCGACATCGTCGACGTTATGGTCGCGAAAAACCGCAGCGGCGCCACAAACGTCAGTGGGTTTCCACTCATCTTTCGCAAAAAGTATTCGCAGTTCAAAACCACAAGCGATCCAAAACACGAACCACAAGAAACCGACCTCGACGACATCGATTAAACACGCTTCCCCGCGTGTTTTTTCTTACCCCCAGCGTTTCATGCTCCGAGAAAGCCCTTTGTTGAGGCGTCAAAGTATTTCACTCCTCATTGGCCATCTTTCGCTTGAAAATTGTTAGGCACTATACTATAATTAGGTCCGGAGTTGAGAGCCTATGAAAGACCGATTGGAAAAGCTCAAAGAACGATATCTCGCAATCAACGAAGAATTGAGCAAACCCGAAATTACCCAAGATATCGAAAAAATGACCGAACTTTCCAAAGAGCAGCGCAGTTTGGAAAAAACGGTCACTCTTTATAATGAGTACTTAGAACTCGAAGATACGATTGAAGACCTAAAAGACATGTTGAAAGACGACGACCAAGAAATTCGCGACATGGCCGCCGAAGAACTCGAAGAGGCACGCGACAAAATCCACAAACTTGAAGAACGCTTGCAGCGGTTGTTGATTCCCAAAGATCCAAACGACGAGAAAAACGTCATTGTGGAAATTCGCGGCGCCGCCGGCGGCAGCGAGGCGAACATATTCGCCGGCGACTTGTACAGGATGTACATGAAATACGCCGAAAAGCATTCTTGGAACGTAAGCGTGGTCAACGCGGATGAAAGCGACGCCGGAGGTTTCAACCAGGTGGAGTTCACCGTATCGGGCGACCACGTGTATTCCTTTATGAAATACGAATCCGGCGCCCATAGGGTGCAAAGAGTTCCAGAAACCGAATCACAAGGCCGCATACACACCTCGACCGCGACGGTGGTGGTCTTGCCCGAGGCCGAAGAAATCGATGTGGAAATGAACATGAACGATTTGCGCATCGACACGTTCCGTTCTAGTGGTTCCGGCGGGCAAAGCGTCAACAAAACCGATTCCGCGGTGCGCGTGACCCATGAACCGACCGGATTGATCGTCACCTGTCAAGACGGAAAAAGCCAACACGAAAACAAAGCGACCGCGCTGAAAATCATGCGCGCCCGTCTTTTCGACGCCGTTGAAAAAGAACGACGAGAAAAAGAAGGCGAAGAACGACGCTCCAAAATCGGCACCGGTGAGCGTAGCGAGAAAATTCGCACCTACAATTACCCGCAAAACCGCATCACCGACCATCGCATACATTTCACCACCCACAACCTCGACAAAGTCATGGAAGGCGAACTCGACCCCATTATCGAAGCTTTGCATGAAGAGGAATTCAAGCGCAAGCTTGAGGAACAATAACCCTATTTGGTCGATATCGACCAAGGAGGATTTCCATGCCCACCTATCAAAAAATTCTAAGAGTCAATGAGCAATACGCGCTTGACAACGATAAAGAACCTAGTGCCGTTAAACGTCTCTTGCTTCATTATTCAGGTATGAACAGCACACAGCTAGTCGCCAATTTGCAAACGACTATGCCTAACAAATCGTACCGTTCGTTTTTGCGTGCGGTCGATCAGCACGTCATCCACAACAAGCCCATACAACATTTGATGGAATACGAGTATTTCTTCGGACGTTCTTTTTATGTAAACGGGGACGTTTTGATCCCTAGGAGCGAAACGGAAGAACTTGCCGAAAACGTCATTTCTTTTATCGATGAATATTTTGCCGATTCCCGCATCAACGTTTTGGACATCGGCACGGGCTCCGGTTGTTTGGCTCTCACCTTGGCGCTTGAATGCGACAACGTCAAAGCCGTTGCGACCGACATATCCGAACAAGCCTTGAGCATTGCCCGAAAAAACAAAGAGCGCCTTGGCGGCGATGTGAAATTTAAAGAAGGCAATCTTCTTGTGCCCGTGAACGGGCAAACCTTTGACGTTGTGGTCTCAAACCCTCCCTACATTCCCAACACCGAAAAACTAGACCCCGTCGTTGGCGACCACGAACCCCCCATTGCCTTGTTCGGAGGTAAAAACGGACTCGATTATTACAAGGACATCATCCGCGATTTGCCCAATGTGTTAAACGACGAATTTCTCGTCGCTTTCGAACACGCTTCCCACCAGGGGAAACACTTGAAAAAAATGATTAAGAAAACCTTTAAAAACGTTCGTATCATACAAATGAAGGACATGCAGGGCAAAGACAGAATGCTTTTCATCACTAATAAAAAGCCTGAAAACGCCTCGTCTTGACAAATCGCAAACTTTTATGCATAATACGCCCTATCAGGAGTGAACGCCATGGATAAACTGGTCATCGTCGAATCGCCGAGCAAGTCCAAAACGATCAAGCAATACCTTGGAAAAGATTTTGAGGTGCTTTCGTCTAAAGGGCACATTCGGGACCTAGCCATATCAGGAACCGGCGGCCTCGGCCTCGACATCGAAAACAATTTCAAGCCTCGATACACCGTGCTTGAAGACAAACAAAAAACCATTGATTCCTTGAAAAAGGCCGCCGATAAAGCCAACGCGGTCTTTTTGGCAACCGACCCCGACAGAGAAGGCGAAGCCATTAGCTGGCATTTGAAGGAAGTCTTAGAACTAGACAAAAAGAAAAAGCCCACTCATCGTGTCATTTTCAACGAAGTGACCAAGGATGCGATTCAAAACGCTTTTGATAACACGCGGGACATCGATTTGCATTTGGTGTCTTCCCAAGAAACCCGTAGAATTTTGGACCGCATCATCGGGTTCAAGTTGAGCAAGCTTTTGCAAAGCAAGATCAAGTCCAAATCCGCTGGGAGAGTTCAAAGCGCGGCTTTGAAAATGATTGTCGATCGAGAGAGAGAAATCGAAGCGTTTACTCCGGAAGAGTATTGGAAAATCACCGCGTACTTTGACGAATTCGAAGCCGAACTCAGCAAAATCAAGAAGCGTAAACCATCGTTAAAAAACGAAGCGGCCGCCGACAAGCTGCTTCAAAGTTTGAACGACACCTTCCGCATCAAATCCATCAAAGAAAAAGAGCGCCGTAGAGCGCCGAAAGCTCCTTTCACCACATCGTCGTTGCAACAAGAAGCTTCCACGCGCTTGAACATGAGCGGGCAAAGGACGATGATGACGGCGCAAAAACTTTATGAAGGCATCGACTTACAAAACGAAACCGTCGGTCTCATCACTTATATGCGTACCGATTCGACGCGACTTTCCGATTCCTTCATCACGCCCGCCAAAAAGCACATCCGCAATCAATACGGAGAAGACTACGTAGGCCGTTATCGCAAAGGCCAGACCAAAGAGGGGGCGCAAGACGCTCACGAGGCCATCCGTCCGACGAGCGTTCGAAACCACCCCAATAAGGTCAAGCCTTATCTGAAAGACGACGAATACCGTCTTTACAAAATGATTTACGCAAGAGCGATTGCCGCGCTCATGCAACCTGCAAAGCTCAAAAACACCACGATGATATTGGAAAACGCCGACGCCGAGTTCAAAGCCAAGGCCCAAGAAATGCTTTTCGATGGCTACTTGAAAGTGTATGGAGCCTATCAAAGCGTTGAAACGAGCAACTTACCAAACGAACAAGAAGGCGCTGAATTATCGGCCGAAAAAGTTGAGAAAAGCCAACATTTCACATCGCCTCCGGCGCGCTTTACCGAAGCGAAGCTGATCAAAGAGATGGAAGAAAAGGGCATCGGTCGGCCCAGTACCTATTCGCAAACCGTTTCGACACTAAAAAAGCGTCGTTATGTGCGCACAAAGGAAAAGAAATTCATTCCAACCGACCAAGGTCGATTGACCATTGAAAAACTCGAGCACTATTTTTCGCGAATCATCAGCGTCGATTACACTGCGCAAATGGAAGACGTGCTAGACGACATCGCCAACGAGGACATGGACCATCTTGCGATTGTCGCGGATTTCTACCACCGCTTTATGCCTCTGGTTGAAAAAGCGAACAAGGAAATGGAAAAAGCCGCGCCCAAGCTCACCGGAGAAAAATGTCCCAAATGCGGACGGGACATGGTGTATCGTACGAGTCGATACGGCACCTTTGAAGCGTGCAGCGGCTATCCCGATTGCAAATACATCAAGTCCGACAAGAAACAAGAACCCAAGAAAACCGGATTGACTTGTCCGAAGTGCAAAAAAGGCGAAATCGTCGAACGGCAAGCAAAGCGCGGCCGCAACAAAGGCAATACGTTTTACGCTTGCGACAACTTCCCGAAATGCAAAAACATTCTTCGTGGCAAGCCCACCGGCGAGGCTTGCGACAACTGCGACGATCTCATGGTAGAGCTTAAAGACGGCACCATCGCGTGCAACGACAAAAAGTGCGCGGAAAACAAATGATTGTATGAAAACGCTTCGTAAAAAAAAGCGTTTTCTTTATTTAGAAAGCTTTGCAAAGTGCAAGCTTATTTTCCGTAAAACCGCCCAATTTAGAGGAAAAACGTTGATAAATGGCTCTGCCGGCATTTCTTGACAAGCCATTGGTATTGTGGTATTATTTACATGCAATCGAAAGGTTGCACTTATCCCTTACATAGCATGGTGAATACTTGCTATTCACACATCCCCTTCCTTAATCCGCCGCAAGGCGGATTTCCCTTTTATAAGGGGTTTTTTTATTTGGTTATAGGGCGATTTGTGTTATAATACCTTTGATTTACGAAAGGTTGGTGAGGCGAGTGGGATTCATCAAAAACCTGTTTCAATCCAAAAAACAAAAACAACGTGCGCAAAAATATAGAATCGGTATGGAAAAGACACGCGAGAACGTTTTTAATCGTCTTGACGAACTGCTAAAGAGCGGCGCCCCCATCACCGAAGAGCTATTTGAGGACATAGAGGAACTGTTCATCACGGCGGATATGGGCGTCGACGTCGTTTTGTCCTTGGTCGAACATTTGAGGAACAGCGTTCGCGTACAAGACATCCAAGACGCCCATGAACTAAGGGAAATCATCGTTGAGGAAATGTTCAAACGCTATGTCAAAGACGAAATTGTCGACACGAACCTTAAGTTGAGCGACGGGCTCTCTGTGTTGTTGTTCGTTGGCGTAAACGGCGTCGGCAAAACGACAACCATCGGCAAGGTTGCGCACCTTTTGCAAAAGAAAGGCAAAAAAGTCATGATGGTTGCAGGCGACACCTTTCGTGCCGGCGGCATCAATCAATTGAAAATATGGAGTGAACGAACTGGAAGCGAATTTTTTGAAAAACCCAAGGGCAGCGATCCTTCAAGCGTGATGTATGACGCCATCGCCTATGCGAAACAGCACGACATCGACGTCTTGTTATGCGATACGGCCGGACGGCTCCAAAACAAAAAGCACCTGATGGAAGAACTTGGAAAAATACATCGCGTCATCGGCAGAGAGATTGAGGGCGCCCCTCAAGAAACGTTGCTTGTGTTGGACGCAACAACCGGTCAAAACGGTCTTTCCCAAGCGAAAATCTTCAACGAAGTCACACACTTGACAGGCGTAATTTTGGCCAAATTGGACGGAACCGCGAAGGGCGGAATCGCTCTTGCGATTCGCGAAACCATCGGCGTTCCCGTCAAAATGGTGGGCTTGGGTGAAAAAGCGGAAGATTTGGAATATTTTGACATCGAAGAATACATCTACGGACTATTTTCGGATGTGATTTAGATGGATGGACTGGAAAAACACCTTGAAATCGACGCGTTGCTCTTTTATTATGAACCGCTATTGACTGAAAAACAGACGCAAATCATGCGTTATTATTACCGTGACAATTATTCGCTTTCCGAAATCGCCGATTTGGTCGACACTTCACGAAACGCCGTGCACGATCACATCAAAAAAACCGAGACCAAATTATACGATTACGAACACAAACTAGGTCTTCACAAAAAAGCGGAGAAACGACAAAAACTGCTTGAACAATTAAAGGCGGAAGCCAATTCCGAGCGCTTGCAAGCGCTGATTGATAAACTCGAAGAGGTGGATTAAATGGCATTCGACCAACTATCCGACCGATTGCAGATGGCGATGCGCCGCATCCGCGGCAAAGCGCGCCTCACCGAAAAAGACATCGAAGAGATGATGCGCGAAGTGCGCCTGAGCCTTCTTGAGGCTGACGTCAACTTCAAAGTCGTCAAATCGTTCACCAAAGACGTCAAAGAAAAAGCTTTGGGCGATAAGATTTTGAAAGGGCTCAACCCCGCTCAACAAGTCGTAAAGGTGGTTCACGAAGAGTTGACGGACCTTCTAGGCGGTGCAACGAGCGTCTTCTCTTTGGATAAAGGGAAGACCACCAGCATCATGCTCGCCGGCCTTCAAGGCAGCGGGAAAACGACGACCGCCGGAAAGCTTGCCCACTACATTCAGAAGCATTATGGCGCAAAACCGCTTTTGGTCGCACTCGACGTATATCGTCCCGCCGCGGTCGAACAGCTTGTGACCCTAGGCGAACAGTTGGGCATGGATGTTTTTGAAAAAGGCGTTGAAACCCCGTTGCAAGACATCATCGACGGTGCGTTGGCGCATGCCGAGGAACACGGGCATGACGTCTTGATTTTCGATACGGCTGGGCGACTGCACATTGATGAAAAAATGATGGATGAGTTGCGAACGGTCAAAGCGCACCTGCGACCGGATGAAATCTATCTAGTTCTCGATGCGATGACCGGGCAAGACGCAGTCAGCGTCGCAGACCATTTCCATCAATCCCTTTCGATCACCGGTAGCATCATCACCAAGCTTGACGGCGACACCCGAGGCGGCGCCGCATTGTCGCTGAAAAAAGTCGCCGACGTGCCCATTAAATTTATGGGGCTTGGCGAAAGGCTTGAAGATCTCGAAGTTTTCCATCCGGAGCGCATGGCGGGAAGAATTCTCGGCATGGGCGACGTCATGACGCTTGTCGACAAAGTCAGCGAGAACGTCGACGAAGACGATATGATGAGCATGATGGAAAAGATGATGGAAGGAAAATTCAATTTCAACGATTATTTGAAACAGTTGAAAATGGTCAAAAGAATGGGTTCTTTGTCGGGCCTTATGAAATTGATTCCCGGCATGAACAAAATGACAAAGAACATGAACGTTGACGACAAGCAAATCGTCTATATTGAAACGTTGATCAACTCCATGACCAAGCACGAGCGAAAAAAACCCGAACTCATAAAAAACAGCGGTTCTCGCCGCCGTCGCATTGCCGAAGGTTCAGGACGAAGCGTCGCGGAAGTGAATCGTCTCATACAGACTTTGGACCAGCAAAAGCAAACCATGCAGCGTATGTCGAAGATGGACCCATCCTCCATCGATCCAAACAATCCCATGAAGAGCATGCCGCAGCCTCCCGCGAACAAGAAAAAGAAAAAAGGGAAAGGCAAAGGAAAAGGTGGATTCCGGTTTTAATCCGAATCCACCTTTTTCTTTTGAAAATAATTGTCCAAAAAATGTTCGATGGCGCGTTCTTGATGGTTTTTTGGGCTGATGACGTCGGCGACCTCTTTAAGTTCCTCGTGGGCGTTGCCCATGGCGACGCCGACGCCCGCGTATTCCAACATTTCGATGTCGTTGTGCCCGTCTCCGAAGGCGATGATGCTATCGCGATCAAAGCCCAGATGTTTCGCCACATGCTTTATAGCGATGCCTTTGTTGGTCTTAGGGCTGTAGAGTTCGATGACCGACTCGTAGTCGTTGCCCCAGTTTCGGGTTTTGATGATGTCTTTATAGTGTTTTTCAACGTATTCTTCTATAAGACGGCCTTCTTTTTCCTTGGCCATGATGATGCATCCGTTCGTTCCGGCGGGAAGCTTTCCGGAAAATTCTCCAACGTATAGATTGACGTGTTCGTTGAAGTGGAAAAAATTGCGGATGTCTTCCGATTCTTCAAGCAGGTATATATCGTCTTTGATTTCGCAAAAGGCGTTTTCGATGCGTTTTCGGTTTTTGGCGAACACATCGTTTACGGCGTCACGGTCTAAGGGGATGTTGACTTCTTCGAAATCCGGATTGCTTTTCCATGTAATCAATCCGCCGTTATAGTTGATCATCGGGGTGTTAAGCCCGAGTTGTTCATAAAAAAAGATGCTGCTTCGGTAAGGTCTGCCCGTTGCGATTACTAGTGTATGGCCTTCCGTTTGCAATGCTTTCAAGTATTCGCAAGTGTCTTCAGTCAAAGTTTCCCAATCGTAAAGCAACGTGCCGTCCAAATCTAGGACAATCATATGTTTTTTCATGCAAATCACCCAA
>Ga0207421_10000272_pt1 | contig 64847 bp, 56 predicted proteins | sample SodLakKL_010_SED_4_FD_187542 | JGI IMG/M metagenome (GOLD analysis project Ga0207421, IMG submission 187542) | Alkaline sediment microbial communities from Lake Tanatar, Kulunda Steppe, Russia - 8KL_010_SED (SPAdes) (version 2) | ecosystem: Environmental > Aquatic > Non-marine Saline and...
TGATGTCAGGGGAAATAAGACCGAGCTGATACAGGTTGTGATGAATCTTCTTACTAATGCGGCAGACGCTGTTGTGGGGGCTGAGGAAAAAAAGGTTACGGTGGAGGCCGGGGTTGAGAATAGTAATATTTGTATTGCAGTTAAAGATACAGGTTGCGGAATAAAAGATAAAGACAAAGAGAAAATATTTGATTATTTCTTTACCACAAAGAGAAATGAAGGGACCGGACTGGGGCTTGCCTTTTCATATCAGATAGTAAAGTCTCACGGGGGGGATATAAAATTCAGCAGTCAGAAAGGAAAGGGGAGCGAATTCGAAGTTATTTTACCGTTGGCTTAAGAGTTTAAGAATATAAGTATGATAGGATGTAATTTATTCAATTATTAGATATGGGTTAATGTTTCAAGAAAGGTGATACTGAATAAAGGGCCTTTGGCTTGCGCTATAGTGTAAGTTGCAATGCAACTATTGATAAAAAATCAGATTTTGAGTGGTGATGAGCCAATTAGTTGACAAAAGAATAAATTTTGATAGAATTAACTAAGTTTTAGGTGTCCCCATCGTCTAGCCTGGCCTAGGACACCGGGTTTTCATCCCGGCAACAGGGGTTCAAATCCCCTTGGGGATACCAAATTTTAAGAACGTTTTGACCGTGTTTCAGATGTAGAAGCACGGCGTTTAAAACGGGCGGATAGCTCAGTTGGCCAGAGCGCTGCCCTTACAAGGCAGATGTCACAGGTTCAAGTCCTGTTCCGCCCACCATTAATGGGGCTCATATCTTGAAGAAGTGTTTTCAGGAATTCGGAAAAATAAATACTCAAGAGCGCATTATAAAAAACAGTGAAATAGATTATAATAAAAGAATTATAAAGGGGAGTCATATGAGATTTTTAGAATTCATAAAAATGGAGGGGATCACGCATAAACAAGAGGAACTTAAAAAAGAGCCTTCCGGTAAATTTCGCTTTTTCGGCTTTAAAGGTTTTATCAGCAGAGTTATTCCGGTGTTCTTTTTCTTAACGGTTTTTGCAGCGCCTTCTCTGCATGCCCGGATTGTAAGTGAAATTATAATCGAGGGAAATAACAGGGTTTCTCAGAAGGAAATACTCAAAAACATTTCAATGAAAGCCGGCGAAGAATTTTCTGCACGGAAAGCCGGCGATGATATAAGTTCAATTTATGAAATGGGCAAGTTTGACAATGTATCTGTTGTGGAGGAAGAGGTAGACGATGAGCTTAGAATAATTTATGAAGTTGAAGAAAAGCCATTAATAAAAAACATTGAATTCAGGGGAAATGAAGAAATTTCTTCCAGAAGATTAAATAGACAGATGGAGTTACAAAAAGGAGATTATTTTGACGAACATGAAATGCAGCGCGGTGAAAGAGCTTTAAATGAATTTTATAGAGAGAGGGGGTACGCCGGCGCAAATGTGGAAGGCTTTTTAAGCAGGACTGAGGATAATCAGGTTGAGATTACTTATTATGTGGAGGAAGGAAACAAGATAAAAGTACAGAGATTTAATGTTTTCGGTGTATTGAGGGGGGATTTTAATAAGGTTAAAGATCAGCTTGAGTTGAAAAAGGGCGATGTATATCAGCAGAATAAGTTAGATGAAAGTATCGCTAATATAAGAAGATATTATATGAATGAAGGGTTCATAAATGCCGATGTATCGGATCCTGTTTTAAGGTTTTGCCCGGAGAGGCAGAATATATTTATTTCTGTTTTTGTAACAGAAAATGAAAGATATGAAATCGGAGCTGTGAATTTTTTCGGAAATATAAGGGTTGATGATGACATTTTAAAAAATGTTGCAAACCTGAGTGAGGGGATGATATATTCACAGCAAAATATTGAAATGGCTATGGCTTCAATTCAGGAAGTTTATGGAGAAAAAGGTTATATACGTGTGGCTGCTATTCCGCATTTTGATTTCAGAAGAGAAGAGAAAAGAGTTAATATAAATTTTGAAATTCAGGAAGGTCCAAAGGTTTATGTCAGGAATGTGTATATTCAGGGGAATCACGTTACAAGGGATTATGTAATAAGAAGGGAAATCGGTCTGGAGGAAGGGGACGTGTTTAACCTCAGTCAGGTGCGCCGGGCGCAGGCCCGGATCTATAGGACGGGGTTTTTCCGGGATGTGCAGATGGAGCTTCTTCCGGCTGATACTGCAGACAAAACAGATATTGTTTTTATAGTGGAGGAGCAAAAGACTGGAATGGTTAGTCTTGGCGCCGGATGGTCTTCTCAGGACCGTTTGGTGGGGTCGCTTCAGGTGTCCCAGGATAACCTGTTCGGAAGAGGGCAGAATATAAGGGCGATGTGGGAGTTTGGAAGAAGAAAGCAGGATTACCGGATAGATTTCTCTGAACCGTGGCTTTTTAACACCCCTACACCTTTTAGTTTCAGTGTGTATAACACAATAAGAACGAGAAGATATAAGGATACAGAAACCGGGGCATCCGGGGATTATGATGAAAGAAGAAGCGGGGGTAGTTTGTCGCTGGGGCGCCATTTGACGGATGCTGTAAGCGCCAGGCTCAGATATACATATGAACAGGTTGGGCGTTCAAATATAAGCGCCAGCATTAAGGATTTTGTTGATGAAGAAACAGATTCGATATCAAGCTTGACCCCGAGGCTTTCCTATGACACCAGGGATTATCCGTTTGACCCCAGTACCGGAGTGAATATAAGGTTATCAAACCAGGTGGCGGGAGGTATACTGGGAGGGGATAACGACTTTGTGAAATCAGAGTTCGGGTTTACATATTTTCAGCCGCTTTTCTGGGAATTTGTCGGTGTTGCCAACCTTGAGATTGGACATATAGCCGCCTACGGCCGTTCAGATGACGTCCCCCATTATGAGAAGTTTAATGTGGGGGGGGCCGAGTCGATAAGGGGTTATGAGTATTACGGGGATATCGGTCCTTCCGGCGGCGGAAAATATAAGGCCGTTGGAAATCTCGAGGTTAAGTTTCCGATTTTTCAAGAAAGGGGCCAGACTGTTCTGCAGGGCGCCCTTTTTTACGATATTGGAGGCGCCTGGGATAAAACGGATGATATTACTCTGCGGACGGGAGACCGCCCACTGGATTTAAAGAGGGGGTTTGGTGTGGGGATTAGATTTAAGATGCCGGGTTTTCCCATAAGGCTTGACTGGGGTTACGGGATGGATAAGGAGACCCCGGGAGGACAGTGGTACTTTACGCTGGGTGATATTTTTTAAAAAATCATGAAAAAAATACTGTTGGTTTTTTTTACTTTCCTTTACTGCGTAGAAATGAGCCTGCCTGTAATTATATCTTCAACAAGAATTGCTTATGTTGATATTGAGCAGGTCTATGAGGAGCTGGACGAGATTGAACACTACCGCGAAGAAATTAAAAGCCTTCTTTACAGCAAAAAAGAAGAAATAGAGGGAAAGGAAAAAGAGATTCTCGAATTGAAAAAATTGATAGAAGAAGAGATGGAAGAGCTTTCCTCTGAAGAAATAGAGGAATATGAATATAAGATATCAGGGTTGGAAGAAGAACTGGAAAAAGACAGGGTGGAAACGAAAAGGATGATTCTTTTCAGAGAAGAAGAGCTCAAATACGAAATATATGGAAAAATATATGATGCGGTGGAAAAAATTGCTCAAAACGAAGGCTATAATGTTATTTTGAAAAAAGATACAGTTCTTTATTCAGAAGATTCTGTCGAAGACATTACTGAAAAAATAATTGAAAAGATAAATCTTGCCGTTGAATAATGGTCTCTCTTGCAAATAATAGTTTTTAATTTGCCGCGATATATATTACCGACATGAAGTATAAAAGAAAGGATAAAAATTGATGCCGTCTGTAAATGAACTTACGCTTGAAGAAATAGCACAGCATACAGGTAGCAGGTTATCGGGAAACCCCGAAGAGGTAATAAAAGGCGCAAATACGATAGAAAACGCAACCAAGGGGGAAATAACATTTCTGGGCAACCCCAAATACAAGAAATGGATGCATAAGACTGATGCCTCCTGTATCATTGTCCCTCCGGATTGTAATCCCGGAAAAGATAAGAATTCCTTGATATCGGAAAACCCTTCGGAAACATTCCGGCAGGTTCTTGCGAAAATATATGGAAAAAAAACACACCCTGTAAAAGGAATCAGCCCAAGAGCAAAAGTAAGCGAAAAAGCTGTAATAGGCAAGAACGTAAGAATAGGCGACAATGCGGTGGTTGAAGCAGAAGCAAATATCGGAGATGAGACAATACTGTATCCCGGGGTATATATTGGGGAAAAATCAACCGTGGGAAGGGAATGTGTTTTATTTCCCGGTGTATCGGTTATGGATTCTACAAAAATAGGAAATGGTGTTGTAATAAATGCCGGGACCGTGATAGGAGGGGAGGGCTTTGGTTTTGCGATGCAGGAGGGAAAGCACGTTAAAATCCCTCAGGTAGGGGGTGTTGTAATTGAAGATAATGTTGAAATAGGGGCAAATGTTACAATTGACAGGGGTTCTCCGGGAAATACAGTTATCGGAGAAGGAACTAAGATTGATAATCTTGTTCAGATTGCCCACAACGTGAAAATCGGCAAAAACTGCATACTGGTTGCTCAGGTCGGGATAGCCGGTTCAACTGTTATAGAAGATTCTGTTTTGTTGGCTGGCCAGGTGGGTGTGGTGGGTCATATAAAGATTGGCGAGGGCGCTCAGGTCGGAGCGCAGGCGGGGGTTACCAGAAGCATAAAACCGGGACAGCAGGTTTCCGGTTACCCGGCCTTAGAACACCGTCAGGCTAATAGGATTCATGCCCTTACAAGAAGGCTTCCCCGTCTATTTAAGGACATGGAGAAAATTAAGAAAAAGCTTGAGAGGGATGAGTAGCTTTCAACAGACAATTCTAAAAGAGGTTTCTTTCACGGGGGTCGGTATACATACCGGCGAAAAGACTAATGTTGTATTTAAACCCGCAAGTGAAGACCAGGGGATAAAGTTTGTAAGAACAGATCTTCAGGGTTCTCCGGAAATAAAAGCCGATATAGAAAATGTAACGGGCATAAACAGGGGTACTACCGTGGGAAAAGGCGATGTTCATGTGCAGACAGTGGAGCATCTTATGGCCGCAGCGTGCGGCCTCGGAATTGATAACCTTACGGTTGAGATAGATAACATCGAGGTTCCCGTAGGAGATGGCAGCTGCCGGGAGTATGTATCGCACTTGAAGAAAGCGGGAATAAAAAAACAAAAAGCTCTCAGGAGCTACTGCCGTCTTTCAGAGCCGCTTTATTTAAGACAGGGAAAAAGCGAGCTGGTCTGTATTCCTTCGGATGAATTTTCTGTCAGCGCAGCGGTGCAGTATGATGATGATGTTATCAGGTCACAGTTTATTAATATTAAGATAAATGAAAAAAACTTCGTATCGGAAATAGCTCCGGCAAGAACTTATTGTTTTGAAGAGGAAATTGAGAGCCTTAAAAAAAGGGGGTTAGGTAAGGGCGGCAATTTTGAAAACACCCTTGTGATAGGCCGTGATAAGGTTAAGAACACAGAGTTGAGGTTTCCTGATGAACTTGTCAGGCATAAAATAATTGATTTGATCGGGGATTTGTATCTTCTGGGGGCGCCTCTAAAAGTAAGGGTTATTGCAAATTGCTGCGGGCACGCTTCAAATATTGCGCTGGCAAGGAAAATAAAAAAGAATTGCATTGATGAAAATTCATCAGCAATGAGCTCTGTGATTGATATAGATGAGCTGTTAAATATTCTGCCTCACCGGTATCCCTTTCTGCTTGTGGATAGGATTGAGCTGGATTCATCAAAGAAACATGCAAGGGGGTATAAAAATATAACGTATAATGAGCCTTTTTTTAAGGGGCATTATCCTAAGAACCCTGTTTTCCCGCCGGCGTTGCTTATCGAATTTATCGCGCAGTCGTCCGCGGTTATGTTTCTCTCCGCTCCCGAGGTAAAGAATAAGCTTGCTTTTTTTATAAAAATTGACAAGGCTGAATTTTATGATGATGTTAAGCCGCTGGATGTTCTTACTTCACAGGTGGAACTTGTAAAGGCGAGGGAAAGAGGCGGAAAAGTAAAGGGCGCTGCATTTGTTAACGGTAAAAAGGTTGCAAAAGCGGAATTTATGTTTTCACTCGTTGACAAGAAATGATACATTCAACTGCGATAATAGGAAAAAACGTAAAACTTTCCGATAATGTAGAGGTTGGCCCGTACACTGTAATAAGAGGGAATGTCGAGATAGGTGAGGGCACTTCTGTGGATTCGCATGTTGTAATTGAGGGAAAAACAAGGATTGGGAAAGAATGCAGAATATATCCGGGGGCAGTTATAGGAACCCCGCCCCAGGATTTAAAGTGTTCCGGGAAAGACACAGAGGTGGTAATAGGGGATAAGACCATCATCAGGGAGTATGTGACAGTAAACAGGGGTACTGTGGATAAAGGAACAACCCAAATCGGAAGCCGGGTGTATATAATGGCCTATGCGCATATCGCGCATGACTGTACGGTTATGGATGAAGTTATACTTGCCAACTGCGCAACGCTCGCGGGTCATGTTACTGTTTATGAGCAGGCTATTATCGGCGGCTTGACCCCTGTGCATCAGTTTGTGAGGATAGGAAACCTGGCCTTTGTAGGCGGCGGAACAAGGGTTGTAAAAGATATTCCTCCCTATTGCAAGGCGGCGGGAAGCCCGCCCAGGATATGCGGTTTGAATGATGTGGGGCTGCGAAGAAGAAACTATTCCCGGCAATCCCGGCAGAGGCTGAAAAAAATATACAGATTGGTTTTTCGTTCAGGGATGAATACCCGGCAGGCAGTCAGGAAAATAGAGGGGGATTCTTCCTTTGATTTTCCGGAAACGGAAAGGTTCATCAGTTTTATAAAGAATTCGAAACGGGGGATATTCAAAAATTGAATAATAAAAGCAATTTAAAGAGGCTGTACAGATACTGCAAGCCCTATAAAAAGCGTTTTCTAATAGGACTGATTTCCCTTTCGATGGTCGGTTCTATAATGCCTGCTTTGATTACTATGATAAAGCCTGTAATGGATAATATATTTGTTGCCCAGGCTGATATTATTATTCCTTTTATAAATATCACCATACCACAGGAAAATGCTATTAATTATATTGCTCTGATAGTGGTTGTTCTTGCTTTTTTTATGGGGATTTTTCACTATCTGGGTAAATATTACATGGCGTATGTAGGGCAGCATGTTGCGATGGATCTTCGAAACCGCCTTTTCAGGCATCTTGTATATCAATCGCTGGGGTTTTACTCAAGGTATCCTACGGGGCAGCTTCTATCCAGGATAACAAATGATGTGAAGTATCTTGAGAGCTCAATTGTTAAAATACCCATGAAGCTTATAAGGGACGGCCTTCAGCTTATAGTTATTTTAATTCTGGTTTTTGTTTTTAACTGGAGATGGGCGCTTATGGCTGTTGCAGGGTTTGTCTTTATAATTCTTCCTTTTGTAAAGTTCTCTCAGGTTCTCAGAAGTCTTGGAAAAAAAGGGCATCAGAAGATGGCCGACATATATGATTTCCTGGCTGAAAAAGTATCAGGCGTAAGGCTGGTTAAAGTTTTTTCAATGGAAAAACAGGAACAGAGGAACATGAGGAAGGTTAATAGAAAATTTATTGATCTTGTTCTCAAATCTGAGAGAATCAATGCCTTTCAGAAGCCTTTTATAGAGTTTTTAAGCGTTTTGGGCATAGCGCTTGGTATTGTCGTTATAGGAAATGCAGTGGTAGAAGGGACGACCACTCCGGGTGAATTTTTTCTTTTTATCGCTTATCTTGTCGGAATCTATACACCTGCCAAGAACTTTGCAGGATTGAATCAGAAACTTCAGCGCGCGATTGCTGCCTCTGACAGGATTTTTGAAGTCCTTGATATGAGGGAGCATATAGTTCAGGTAGAAAATCCGGTTATCTTAAAATCTTTTAAGGACAAAATAGAGTTTAAGGATGTGGGTTTTGCTTACCAGGCTGATGATTATGTATTGAAAAATATTTCATTTAATATAAAAAGAGGCCAGATTGCTGCTTTTGTGGGGCCTTCTGGGGCGGGAAAATCAACTCTTGTGAACCTTGTTCCCAGGTTTTTTGACCCGCAGAGGGGTTCAATAGAAATAGACGGGATAAATTTAAAAAACTACACGGTTAGATCCATCAGGCAGAAAACAGCCATGGTAATGCAGGATGTAATACTTTTTAATACGACCATTAAAGAAAACATTTGTTACGGCCTGGGGGATTTTTCGCATGAAGAGGTTGAAAAGTATGCAAAAGCAGCCCATGCTCATGACTTTATAATGGAGTGCCCTGAAGGATATGATACGGTTGTCGGAGAGAAAGGGGTAAAGCTCTCCGGGGGACAGAAGCAGCGTATATCAATCGCCAGGGCGCTTATTAAGGATCCCGAAATACTTATACTTGATGAAGCCACATCTCACCTTGATACTGAATCAGAAAAACTGGTGCAGGACGCCCTAGATTACCTTATGAGTGAAAGAACCACACTGGTTATAGCGCACAGGTTGTCAACAATTCGCAAGGCCGATAAAATTATTGTCCTCAAAGATGGCGAGATGCAGGAGCAGGGCAGGCATGAAGAACTTCTGGAGGTAGACGGGGTTTACCGAAGGATGTTTGAAATGCAGTCATTATAATGTATAATTCAATAGCATCAGTGTGGCGGCATCGTCTAGCCAGGACCAGGACACAGCCCTCTCAAGGCTGCGACACGGGTTCAAATCCCGTTGCCGCTACCAATTTGTCCAATATAAGGTAGTATGAATATGTTCGGGCACCTGCACTGTCATACCCGGGCATCCTTTTCAGATTCAATACTAAAGGTTGAAAATGCCGTTGAGAAAGCGGCGGCTGATTCCCACGCGGGTATAGCGATTACGGATCACGGAGTGCTTCTTTCTCCCTATAATTTTCTTGAACTTGCAGAAAGCAAATCTTTAATCCCCGCTCTCGGGTGTGAATTTTACTTTGTGGAGAATGCGAAAGAGGCCGTTTCAAAAAATGACAATACCCGCTACCATTTGATTCTACTGGCAAAAAACAGGCGGGGGATGGATAATTTAATTAAGCTTATTAACTCTTCCTGGCAGAAAAATCTGTATAAAGGGCTTCGCGGTCTGGTTGACTGGAACCTTCTTGAGAAATATCCTGAGGGCCTTCTCTGTATGACCGGGTGTTACTGGAATATCGTGTCAAGGATGTATATTGAGCAGGGCAGGCAGGAGGCTCGGGAGAGGTTTTCCAGATTTTATGATATATACGGGAAGGACCTTTACTGTGAACTTGGAAGGCACGGAGTCGAGGAAGAGGAAAAATCAAATAATATTCTTTTGAGTTTATCAAAAGAGTTCAATGTGAAACCAGTGGTGACAAATGATGTTCATTACCTTGAAGAAGAGGATGCTCTGCCCCACAGCGCTTATATAAGAACGAGGTTTAAAAAGACAACCAATTTTTCATACAGTGGTTCAGGTTTTAGTTTCAAAACAATAAGCGAAATGAAAAATCTTGATTTTGATGAAGAGTACCTTGAAAATACTCTTGAGGTTTTAGAAAAGTGCAGGGCTGATAGAGATTTTTTTAGAACTCCGGTTTATAAGAGCAGGCCGAAGATTGATAAAAAAACCCTGTCAGGGCAAATAGAAAAAGGGGAGGCGGCTTATTTGCCTGAAATACATAAGGTGGAATATGAAGAGGCCAAAGAGGTGTGCAGAAGAACCGGGGTTGATTTAGCCTATGCTCACAGGATAGAGGGGGCATACAGAAGCCTGAAGTCCGATCCGAAAAGAGTTGCGGTAAGCTCACGCGGAAAATTAAGCGAGATAACACCTATTATGTATTGCGGCTTTGGGCGCAGGGTTTGCCAGTTTAGCGAATCGGCTTTGGAAAAACAGGGAATATATACGGATACCTTAAATGCGAAGTAGAGGTACAGTAAAAATAGCTATGTTTGCCGTATTGACTGCTGCAGGAGCTTTTGTTGTCATCCCCTTCTTTCCGGCTCCAATTACGCTGCAGAATCTTTTTACTTTTCTTGCCGGTATGGTTTTGGGTCCTGCAGCGGGTTTTTTGAGCCAGCTGACTTATATTACAATGGGAGCGGCAGGCCTGCCGGTTTTTGCGGCAGGCGGAAGCGGCATCGGTTATCTGATGGGGCCTACAGGGGGGTATATAATAGGGTTTGCGCCTGCGGCCTGGGTCTGCGGGCTCTTTTCCAGAAGGGGCGCCGTAACAGCGGGCATGGTTGTGGCCATGTTGATAATTTATTTATTCGGTGTATTACAGATGAAGTTTGTTATGGAGCTGACTTTCTTTCAGGCTTTTATAATAGGGGCGGCGCCTTTTATCCCGGGAGACATTCTTAAAATGGTGGTTGCTTACGGAATATATAGAAAACTGAAATCCGCAGGGGTTGTGGAAGAATGAACTGGCTGGCCTTAATTGTAATAATAATTTTTTCACTGCTGGGGTTTGTGATGGTTCTTGGAGGATTCCCCGGCGCGATTGTTGCGTTTGCCGGTATTTTTATCGCCGCCTGGATTGGCGGTTTTGAGGTGATGGGTATCAGGATACTGGCGGTGTTTTTCATTGCGGCGGCAGCGGGAGAAGGCTTTGACGTTCTAAGCAGTTACTGGGGCGCTAAAAAATCAGGCGCATCTACCCGTACAGCCGTGGGGGCAATGGTCGGCGGGGTTACGGGCGCTGTTTTGCTGAGCAGTATTTTCCCGGGTATGGGTACGCTGATTGGTCTTCTAATGGGGACTTTTACGGGGGCTTTCATTTCTGAATACGTTTCTGGCAAAAGCATGAGTGATTCCGGAAAAGTCGGCTGGGGCGCGGCGGTAGCCAAGGCGGCTGCGGTTGCATTTAAGCTGCTTGTTATTATATCCTTATCTGCATTGGCGGTTTCAAGAATAATTTTCGGATTATGAAAGAATATATATTAAAAAGGCTGTTAACCTTTATCCCTCTTGTGATCGGAATCACTATTATAACTTTTGTGGTGATGCATCTGACACCGGGCTCTCCGGTTGATTCGGAAATAATGAGCCCTCATGTGGATGCAAGAGCGCGTGAGAGGCTGCGCAGGGCTTACGGGCTTGATAGGCCGATTCATGTTCAGTATGCCGGATGGGTAAGCAGGGTTGTAAGACTTGATTTCGGCAGGTCTTTCAGGGATAACCGCAGGGTTATTGAAAAAATAGCTGAAAGGCTGCCTGCCACGCTGCTATTGAGTTTCAGTTCCCTGTTTCTCATTTTTCTGATAGCGGTGCCCATAGGCATAATATCAGCTGTTAAGCATAACACGCTTATTGACAGGCTTCTTTCAGCGCTTATTTTCCTGGGTTATTCTATGCCTTCATTTGCGCTGGCGCTGGTTCTTATGTATTTTCTGGGAGTTCGGATTGGCTGGTTCCCCGTATCGGGTATGGTTTCGGTGAATTACGAGTTTCTCAGCTTTCGGGACAAGATACTTGATATTCTAAGCCATCTTATTCTTCCCGTGGTAACTCTTGCTGTTACCAGCCTGGCATTTATTTCTATGTATATTAGATCTACAATGCTTGAAATCATAAGGCAGGATTACATTAAGGCAGCGCGGGCAAGGGGCATAGGCGGCTTCAGGCTTATTTTTATCCACGCCTTTAGAAATGCCCTCATACCCCTTGTTACTATGACCGGACTGCTTTTGCCGTCGCTCATTGGGGGCGCTGTGGTCTTTGAAACAATATTTTCCTGGCCCGGAATGGGCCGGCTGGCATATAACGCAATTATGTCAAGGGATTACCCTGTGGTTATGGGGGTGGGAGTAATAATGGCTGTAATGACTCTGCTCGGAAATCTTCTTGCGGATATCGGGTATGCGGCAGTTGATCCGAGGGTAAGATATAAAAAATGATTAAAAAAATATTATCCGACAAAATGGCTCTTTGCGGGGGGTGTGTTCTGATTATTCTCTTTGCGGCGGCTGTATTCGGGCCGTTACTTGTGCCTTACTCTCCGATGGAGCAAAATCTTTCTCTGCGGCTTGCGCCTCCTTCTTCACAGCATTTGATGGGTACCGATGAACTCGGGAGGGATGTTTTTTCCCGCATAATAGTTGGAAGCAGGGTTTCAATGACAGTCGGTTTCGTGGCGGTGGGGATTTCGCTTATAATCGGTGTTCCCCTGGGGCTTATCGCCGGTTTATATGGGGGAATTATAGACAGGATTATTATGAGAATAGTTGATATAATGCTCTGTTTTCCCTCTATATTTCTTATATTGATGGTAATCACCTTTCTTGAACCGAATATAATGAATGTTATGATTGTTATCGGTATAACCTCCTGGCCGGGGCTTGCAAGGTATGTCAGGGGAGAGACACTGGCCGTGCGGGAGAGGGAGTTTGTTCAGGCGGCCAAACTAATGGGGTTGTCAAGGATGAGAATACTTTTTATACATCTTCTTCCTAATGTGATAGCTCCCGTGCTTATAACTGCAACGCTTGGAATAGGCACCGCGGTATTAACTGAATCCATACTGTCATTTCTGGGACTGGGGGTTCAGCCCCCTGATCCCTCCTGGGGAAATATTCTGACGGCAGGAAGAGAGTATATGGGGCAGAGGGCCTGGTGGCTTATCTTTTTTCCTTCTTTTGCCATCCTGATAACGGTTTTTTCTTTTAATCTTTTCGGGGAAGGTCTCAGGGATGTTCTTGATCCGAGGATGAAGCAAAAAAAATGAGTTTCCTGCTTACAGCAAAAAACCTTAAGGCAACATATATTCGGGAAAACCTGCGTGTGAAGGCCCTCAGGGGGGTTAACCTTAACCTGCATAAAGGAGAATGCGTAGGAGTTGTAGGAGAATCCGGGTGCGGCAAATCCACTTTTGCGCTTTCTTTGATGGGGCTCATTGACAGCTCTGAAGCTGAGGTCTCGGGGAGGGTGGATGTGAATCCGGCCGGAGATAAGAAATTAAACCTGCTGGAGTTAACCGAAAAAGAAAAAAATAAAATAAGGGGCAGGTATATTTCCCTTATAATGCAGGATCCGTATAACACATTAAATCCGGTGATGAGGATAGGACGTCAGCTCAGGGAAGCATATGCCCTTCACAACAGAAAAAAAGATGCTTCAGAAACTATAAGCAGGCTTCTTGAAGAAGTCGGCCTTGGCTCTGACACTCTCAAGGCATTTCCCCATCAGTTATCCGGCGGTATGCTTCAGAGGGTATGCCTGGTCTGCGCCCTGGTAAATAACCCTGCTGTCCTTATAGCAGATGAGCCGACAAGCAACCTTGATGTAACGATACAGAGAAAAGTCATTAATAATCTGCTGAGAATTAAAGAAAAGTATGAACTGGCAATGGTGTTTATTACGCATAATATAAACCTTGTTGCGGGGTTTGCGGACAGGATATTTATTTTATATGCGGGAAAGGTTGTTGAAGAAGCCCCGGCATCTGAGATATTTAAGGATCCTAAGCATCCTTATACAGCTGCCTTAATGAGGGCCCTGCCTGATCTGTCAGAGCCTAAAAGAAAAATTGTTCCAATTCCGGGAAGTGTGCCGGATCCGGTAGATGTGACTGAAGGATGCAGTTTCTATCCGCGCTGCAGATTTGCAAGAGAAGAGTGTTTCAGAAATGAGATTCTCTTGAAAGAGGTTGCAGGGGGGCATTACGTAAGATGTCTTTAGGTAACAAAGATTTACTATTCGAAGGGAGAGGTATAAGAAAAAAGTATGTCCGGGAAGGTTTTCTTGGTTCAAGACAATCAACTACGGATGCCCTAAGGGGTATTGATATTAAGATGCGCCGGGGCGATTTGCTTGGGGTTGTGGGAGAGTCCGGCAGCGGTAAATCAACTCTTGCAAAAATAATATGCGGACTGGAAGACTTAAGCAGCGGTGAGCTCACCTGGAATGTAAAGCCGTCGGGAAAATCTCATCCTGCACAGATGGTTTTTCAGAACCCTTTTAATTCCTTAAATCCGAAACTGAAGGTGGGATATACTTTAAGGGAGGCGCTTGCCTATGGGGGATTTAAAAGAATGGCTTCGGTAAGAAAAGAAGAGGTGGTTGCACTGCTTGATAAGGTTGGAATGAACAAGGTAAACCCTGACGCTTATCCTCATCAGTTTTCGGGTGGACAGAGGCAGCGGATTGCAATAGCAAGAGCCCTGGCTTTGAATCCGGCCGTACTTGTCTGTGATGAGCCGGTTTCCGCCCTGGATATCTCCATCCAGGCGCAGATTCTGAACCTTCTCAAGGAGATTAATAAAAAAAACCGCCTTGCAATTATGTTTATAGCTCATGACATAGAGGCTGTCGGCATGATATCAAAAGATGTTATTGTAATGAAAGAGGGCAGTATAGTTGAAAGAGGGGATGTTGTTAAGATAATAAAATCACCCGAAGAAGAATACACTAAAAAGCTGATTGAAGCTGTTCCCGTTAATCCGTATCTTTGATCCACCTTGTTTTAATATAATCTATTGTGTTAGTATGTTATAAGTATTAATAAAACTTTAAAAATTACTTATGTATATTAACTTTCTTTCGCAGTTAAGGTTTTTGGCCGGCGTTTATCTCGGATGGGGCGTAGGCGCTAATGACACCGCTAACATTTTTGGTCCGGCGGTGGCGGCTCATGTAATAAAGTATCGCTCGGCAGTAATACTGGCAGCCGTATTTGTTCTTGCCGGCGCTGTAATTGAAGGCCCTGCCTTGATGGAAAATGTGGGTGGTATTGCGGGAAAAGAGTTTGTAGTAAGCGCTCCCGGTTCTGTGAATCTTGCTTTTATCTCTTCATTTTCAGCCGCCTTTGCTATCACAGTTCTTACATATTTGTCAATACCCGCTTCCACTTCCCAGGCTTCAATAGGGAGCATAATGGGGGTCGGCATAGCTCTTCAGGGGGCAGCGTCCGCTCAGTGGGAATCTTTTTTCAGGATGTTTATTGTATGGGTTATAAACCCGTTTGCAACTATAATAGTTGTCTTTATTCTATACAGATTGCTGGCTCCGGTTGTAAATTATTTAATGCACGCTAACATTATAATTTACAACAGAATTTTTCAGGTTTTGCTTGTGATGGGGGGGGCTTACGGAGCTTATGCTTTAGGAGCTTCGCATGCGGCTGTATGTACGGCTCCGTTTTTTATGAGCGGTGTATTCGGCGACCCCGGCACCTCCCGGGCGGCTTATTTTGCTGCGGCAGCAGGGGGGGCAGGAATGACTCTAGGGGTGATAACCTACTCAAAAAAGGTAATGGGTACTATCGGAAGAAAGATCACGGTTCTGGATCCTTTTTCTGCATTTATAAGCATAATAGGGACAGGGCTGACTGTTCATTTTTGCAAAATGATAGGAGTCCCGGTATCCACGTCCCAGGCGATGGTGGGGGCTGTGACCGGTGTGGGGTTGATTAAGGGAGTCAATATGGTGAATTTTAAATCACTTAGAAGTATCTTTGCCGGATGGGTTGCGACACCTATTTTCGGCGCGGTTTTTTGCTATATTCTGATTCATCTGTTTTTATTATGATAATATGTGGAAGAATTTAAAGTATTTATAAATTAAATGAGTATCATAAAAACATTTAAGGGAAAGAAGCCCGATATATCACAGGCGGCGTATATAGCGCCTGGTGTTTCAATCATCGGAGAGGTTGTTATGATGAAAGGGTCTTCATTGTGGTTCAATACTGTGCTTAGAGGGGATGTGGAAAAAATCTTCGTAGGAGAAAACACGAATATTCAGGACGGTGTTGTTATTCACACAAATTATTCAATGCCCGCAATTATTAAAGAAAATGTTACTGTCGGACACAGGGCTGTAATTCACGGTTGCAAAGTGGAGAGAAATTGTCTTATAGGTATGGGAGCAGTGCTGCTTGACGGAAGCAGCGTAGGTGAATTTTCTGTCGTGGCGGCCGGCGCGGTTGTTCAGGAGGGAAAAACTCTGGAGCCAGGGGGTGTTTATGCGGGGGTCCCGGCAAAAAAGGTTAAGGATATAACCCCATCCCTTGAGAAGGTTATAAAAAAACGCGCATCGGAGTACAAGAAACTTGCTGATATTTACTCTTCTGAAAAGGACATAGATGATGCTTAGTTTAAAAACATTGTTAGTTTTTATATGTCTGGCCGCAGCGGGAGGGGGTTTTTATGAAGCTTCAGCGTCTTCCCGCTACAAAGTAGATGACTTTCTTAACCCGAGCGCCAGAGTAAAGGCCATGGGGGCTTCCGGGGCGGCTATGGGTGAATGCTCTTCGGCTCTGGCCGTTAATCCTGCAGTTACCGCGTATGAGCCTCATGGCAGAGTCAGCCTTTTTTACGGCAATATAAGTGGAAACACACACCTTGGTTATATTGAATACAATTATCCCTTTTCACCATCTGGCAGCCTGGGCGGCGCCGCGGAATTTCGCAGCAGGGACTCTTCCAACCATACGGAAATTTACAGGTTCGGTCTTTCTTACAGCCCTTTAAATTTTTTAAACCTCGGCTTAAGCGGTAAGGCTCTGCTGGATACCAGTGCAGGCGACCAGGGGCAGGACTTCTCTTTGGATGCGGGTATGCATATAGCTCCTTTAAGCTGGTTTAATGCGGGCTTTGTCGGTTATAATCTGACAAACCCGGAGTTTGAGTATGAGGATTTGGGTAAGAAAGATGTATTGGAGCGCAGCTATAGAGGGGGGTTAAGTTTTTTTTACAAAGACTATGTTTCACTTACGGCCGATATGTATATAGACGATTTTGAAGAGAGTTTTAAGGAATCAAGCCCTGATATAGCCTACGGAATTGAAATAATGCTGGATCCTGCTTTGGCGGTAAGGGGAGGTTTCAGGGAAGAAAAGTGGAGCGCGGGAGTCGGAATAGTTTCAGGTGATATGAATTTTGATTATGCATATATGGATGAAGAGGACAGGGGACTTCATTTTTTCCAGTATACATACAAATTCGGCCTCACCCCTTCAAGAAAGGAAAAAAAACTCAGAGAAAAAGAAGAGTATGTTGAAAGAGAGATGGCTTACCTTCAGGCTGTAAGGCTTTTCAATCTGGGTAGAATTGCCGAGGCGGAAAGTAAGGCAAGCGAGTATGTAAGCAGATTTAAGGAAGAAGAAAGAATACAGAAACTTATGGAAGATATACAGGAATGGGTTGATAAAAAACGGGAGGAGAAGCTGGGGCGGGCAAAAGAGATTAAAGACAGAATACTCAGGTTTTTTCACCAGGGGCGCATTGAACAGGCAAAGATCGAGCTGGAAAACGCAAAACTGCTTGCACCTAATTTCGAAGACCTGGATTATATTGAACATCTTCTCAGGGCCCGCACTTTTCTTGAAGAAGGAGATTATTTAAAATCGGAAGAAGAGCTGATTGAAGCCTTGAAAATCAATCCGGATTCCAGGGTTGTAAGAGCGCTTTATGAACGTATTCAGGAGGTACTTAGATTAAGTGATTAAAAAAACAATTGCAGCTGCAGTTTTTCTCATTTTAGCCTTTTGTTCGCTATACGGTGAGGATTCTGAGCTTATGGACAGGGCGGTAAAATGGTATCTTCGGGGTGATTTTGAGGAGGCCATTACAAATTTTGAGAGGGTATTGGACCGGGGGTATGATGAAAGAGCAGATCGGCTGCTTTACAACTCCCTTATTGAAAAAGGAAGGGAAAAATATGACGCCGGAGAGTATGAGAAGGCTGAAGAATATTTTAAAAAGGCCTCCCGGAGAGAGGCTGCCGATGAGAAGGCGCAGGAATATTTAAACCGCCTGGAAGAGGAAAGAGGCGCTCCGGATACTGAAAGCCCCTCTCCCCCTGTAAGACAGGATACTGAAATAAGCAGTTTAAGGGAGGCGGTTAATAGCCAGCGAAACAGCATAAGAAATTTATCGGGCCAGATACAGAATCTGATCGGCGGAAGAGACTCCCTGGAAGAAACTATCGAGAAGAGCCAGGAAGATATAGCCAGGGCAAATGAGAAGATCGCCTCAGTGGAAGAGCAGTCTGCAAGAAATGTAAGGTTTATGAGTATTGCAAGCATAGTATTTGGATTAAGCTTTATTCTTCTTGGAGTTTTCGGCATAATAATGCTTAAAAAGATATATTCTTCATCATACGGAGGAGTGTATCAGATACAGGAATTGCAGGAAAGAATATCAAACAGGCTTGATGAATCTGAGGAGGAATCCGAGCAGCTTGAAGAGAGGGTGGCGCGAAGCATAAATAAGATGATTGAAGGGCAGAAAAATGTTGTAAAGGAGATCTCAATGTCGGCTTCGGGAAAGGCTCAGCAGGATATTGAGGAGATTAAAGATAGCCTGAAAATGCATTTTCAGCAGCAGCAGGAGAGGCTTCTGGGACTACTGCAGCAGCAGGCAAAAGCCCTTTCTTCGGAGGAGACGGAAAAGGTTGAACTCAAAGGCCCCGGGGGCAGAAAGGTTATTACCGATGTAAATCCCCATGTCAGGGCCAGGGCCGACGGTGTTGAGATGATTCCGAAGACGGTAACTGACCCTGATGTAGCGCAAAAAATGCTGAAACCCTATTTGAGCGATCCCAATAACAGGGTGAGAGCAAATGCCTGTGTGGCAATCCATAATTACAACCCCGAGCTTGCAGTCTCCACCCTGAAAAATATGGCGGAAAGCTCCGATAAGTGGATGAGAATTTCGGCGGCGTGGGCTGTGGGCGAGCTTGCCACCCCTGAAATGGTTCCCGTCCTGCGTAATTTAATAGATGATGTGGATGAGGCGGTAAGGGAGAGGGCCATGGATTCTTTTGAGAACCTGGCGGAGATTAAGGAAGATGTGGGCAGTGAAATAAGGCGGATGATAAAAGAGCAGAAAAAAAAGAAAGATTAGAAAGATGGTGTGTAAGGCAGACCTTCATATTCATACAACAAATTCAGACGGAACATGTACGCCCGAGGAGGTGGTTTGCGAGGCTGTTAATAAAGGACTGTCGGCAATAGCCATTACTGACCATGATATAACCGATGGTATAGAAGATGCGCTGAAAGCCGGGGCAAAGCAGGGGATAGAAGTAATACCGGGAATAGAACTTTCCTGTGAATATAATGGGGAACAGATTCATATGCTGGGTTTTTATATAAACTGGGAGAATTCCTGGTTCCAGGAAAAACTGGATGTATTTCAGAAGGCCCGTCGAAGAAGGGGAAGAGAAATAATAAAAAAGTTCAGTGGTATTGGCATTGACATTAACAAAGAAGAACTTTTTTCCAGGGCCAGCGAGGGTTCGCTGAGCAGGATTCATTTTGCCAGATATCTGGTTGAAAAAGGATTCGCTAATACAATTTCGGAAGGTTTTGGAAAGTACCTTGAAGAAGGCAAGCCGGCGTTTGTAAAAAAGCTCCGGATAACGCCGCAGGAGGCCCTCAGTATGATACACCGGGTGGGGGGAGTGAGTGTTATTGCCCATCCGGTATTCGGCGGTAGGCATAAGGCTTTCTTAAAGAAAATGAAAAGACTGGGGCTTTGCGGGATAGAGGTTTATCATCCCGAACAGGATTCTTCCCAGTCAAAAAGATTAAAAGAAATAGCTTGTGAGCTGGGGCTTGTTGTGACGGGAGGTTCCGATTCTCACGGAAAGGAAAAAGAGGAAAATCCGGTCGGGAGCGTCTCACTTGATTATAGATACGTGAAAAATCTGAAAAAATTAAAAGCGGATAAGGAAAAAAAGAACAAATGCATAATGAAATGATTAAGGTAAAAGACTGTATTGAGGGAAAGTCGCATGCTGTTAAGCGAGGTACGCCCCTAAAAGATATTATAAGGCTATTAAAGGAAAAAGAATATAGTATTCTTCCTGTGGTTAACAAAGATAACCGGCTTGTGGGAAAAATCACACTTGAGGATATAACCTCGGTTTTTCAGCCGCAGTCCTCCCATATAAATAAACTTCTGGAAACAGTTCCATATCTGGATTCAATACCTCACTCGCGCCTTGATATTGAGTTTATTACTCCGGAAATGGGGATTCTTGTTGTCGCAGACGAAATAATGTCTACAGATTATTTTTCCGTCTCTCCCGAGGATTCAATAGTAAAGGCTTATTCAATTATGAGAAAACACAGCGTCGGTTTTTTAATGGTTTTAAATGAAGATTCGGTTCTTTATGGGGTACTGGGGCTATTTGATATCATATATGCGATATTGAGGCAAAAAGGGGTTGTGGAATGAATCTTCATCCCCTTCTCTCGCTGGGGATAATATTTTTGTTTGCGCTGTTATTATCCGGCATTCTGCACAGGGCGCGTCTTCCCACGGTTACCTCTTATCTTCTGCTGGGGATTATAATCGGCCCCCTGCTGCTTGACATGGTCTCGAATGAAATAATTGATGCCGGCGGTATTATATCCACCTTTGTATTAAGTATAATATCCTTCAGCCTGGGAAGGAATTTCTCCAGGGAGCGGTTTCAGGAGGTCGGCAAAGAGGTATTTTATGTATCTTTGCTTCAGAGCGTCGGTGCCTTCTTATTCACGGCAGGGGCTGTATATATTATCACCGGAAGCGGCTTTAAGTCCTTTATGCTTGCTTCACTGGCTGCGGCAACCGCTCCGGCGGCGGTGGTGATGGCCGTAAGGGAGATGAAAGCCCGCGGGAGATTTACTGATACGCTTTTGGGGGTGGTGGCTTTTTCTGACGTTTGGGGGGTTATTATATTTGCTTTGATTTTTGCTGTAATGAGGGGCGGCGGCGGTGTCGCTGATGGTCTTTTGCACGGATTATATGAGCTGACCGGAGCCGTAATTCTCGGGATTATTTCCGGGTGGTTTTTCTCATTTTTCTCCAGGTACATAAAGCACCCTTCTGAGCTTCTTGTGTACACACTGGGGTTTATACTTTTAAACTGCGGCCTGGCGGTTGTCACCGGTCTGTCGGTTCTGTTTTCCAGTATGGCAATGTCGGCGACCCTGGTAAATATTAACAGGGAAAGTTTTAAGTTTTTTAAAGCAGTGGGCGAAATTGATAAACCCCTGTATATTATGTTTTTCGTTCTTTCAGGCGCAGGGTTTGAGTTTGAAATAGTTACGAGCATGGGGCTGGTTATCGGAGTCTATGTTCTGGCAAGAATTATTGGAAAGATTGCCGGGGTGTCAGCCGGATGCAGGCTGTTGGGCTGTCCGAGGATTCATAAAAAGTATTTAGGGCTGGCGCTTGCTCCGCAGGCCGGAGTGGCCCTTGGAATGGGGATGATTATAAGAGATGCATTTCCCCAGGGCGGTGAGGCGGTCCTTTCAATTATAATAGCGACAACAATCGTCTGTGAGATATTCGGGCCCCTGCTGACACAGCTGTCTCTGGTTAAATCCGGAGAGGCCTCCGCCTGAAAAAAATGAAATTTATGTATTGTAGCAGCTTTAAAGAATTTAGTATCGTCAGGGAGATATAATAATGAAAAAATCGGGTGTTTATTTTACAGCGGTTATACTTATTTTTTCTGCTTTGGGGTGCGCTGGAGAAATCGGTCGTGTGAGGGAAATTGAAGAAGCAATTAAGGAAGACGAGGTGGGGTTTCTTAGTTCATTAAGGATAAGAGTTGGAGCTTATTTATATTTGAGGGATAGAGAAGCAAATACGGCTTTGATATATGCGAGCAGCGGGGTTACTCAGAAACAGCAAGGGTGTTGATAGAGTCGGGGGCTGATATTAATGCAGAAAACAAACATGGTCTTACGCCCCTGATATATGCGTCCTGGAGGGGCTACCCTGAAACAGCAAGATTTCTTATCGAGTCGGGGGCTGATGTAAATGCAAGATGCAAAACAGGGATGACGCCTTTAATGTATGCCGAACAGGAAGGTTACAATGAGGTTGCAGAATTACTAAGGGAACAAGGCGCCCGTTAAAGAAATAGTAAAAAGCATTATTCCGGGTTGCGCTCGGGTTTTAAAAGTTAATTTGACAGTGGTTTATTAAAAAGTACTATAGAAATGGCTGACAGGGGAAGTTCCGTACAGACGGACGCTGCCCCGCAACGGTAAACAGCCCGAATACCTGTCAGTTTATAAAGCGGCTTCGAGGGAAGTGAAGGTGAAAAAATAAGCCTTTTAATGCCGCATATTATTCTATGCGGTTTTTTTTATGCAAAAGTACTTAGCAATAATATTAATATTCATTTCCGCCTGTTCGTCAGATATTTCTTCAGATTCGCCTGAGGGGTATATATCTCTGTCGCCAGCCGTTACTGAAATCCTGTTTCGCCTTAACGCAGATGATAAGCTTGTGGGGGTAACGGATTACTGCGACTATCCAGATGGGGTTTCAGAAAAAGAATCTGTAGGAGATATGGTCAATCCCTCAATTGAAATGATAGCTTACCTTAACCCGGAAACAATATTCACTGCCGGAGAGCCCCAGGAGAAACTTGCTGCCAGGCTTACGGATATGGGCTATAACGTCGTTGAGGCGGAATCCCGGTCAATTCAGGAAATATATGACAATATCTTAAAAATTTCGGAAATTACGGGAAATCCGGATGAAGGAGAAAGGCTTGTTTCGGAAATTAAAAAAGAGATTGCCGGTATAGGAAAAAAGCTAAAAAACAGAGATAAAAAAAAGGTTTATGTGGAGATATCAGCTTCCCCTGTCATGAGCCCGGGAAAAAATTCTTTTCTCAACGATGTGATTAAAAAAGCTGGCGGTGTTAATGTTTCTGCCGGGTTTGATAGGAGTTATGTGTTGTCCGGAGAAGAGTTTATAGTTGAGAAAAACCCGGAAGTTATCCTGATACTCTCTGAAGCTGGCCGGGGAAGAAAAGAGAGAATGAAGAGGGTCTTCGGCAGGGAGGTGGATGCGGCAGAAAAAGGGGATATATATTACGTTGAAGAAAAAGAGAGTATTGTCAGGCCGGGGCCCAGAGTCTCAGAGGGGATAAGGAAGATGGCGGAGATAATACACTCTTTTTGAATTATATGGATAAGAAAATTTCAATTTTGCTTTTTTTTCTCTTCTCGGCTGTTGCAGTTTTATTTGCGCTTTTTACGGGAGCTGCGGGATGGGGGCCGGGCAGCAGTTATATAATGTGGAATATAAGGGTTCCCAGGGTGGCGGCTGCCTTTGTCGCCGGAGCGGGTTTGGGCGCCAGCGGCGCGCTGTTGCAGGCAATATTGAAGAATCCTCTTGCAGCGCCTTATGTTGCGGGAACATCGGCAGGGGCGGGTTTGGGAGTGGCGCTGGCAGCTGTTACGGGATTGACTGTTCTGGAGACACCGGCGGGATTTGCGGGCGGACTTATTGTCACGGGAATTGTTTTTAAAATGGCTTCTTATTCTAAACGGAAAACCCCGGAATCTCTGGTTCTAGCGGGTGTTGTTATGAGCTCTCTGGTCTCTGCCGTTACTTTTATGATAATGGTTTTTAACCGTGATACGGTTTTCAGGATTCTTTTCTTTCAAACAGGCAGTTTTCAGTTTGTTTCACAGCGGGCTCTTTTCTTTTCCGCAGTGCTTATAACCGCAGGGATTGTTTTTTCACTTCTTTATGCGAGGGAGCTTGATGTTATGACCCAGGGGGATGATGTTGCGGTATCTTTGGGGGTGGAAATATCGAAAACAAGGAAGGTTCTCTTTGCTGTTTCGGCTCTTATGGTTTCCGGCAGTGTGGCTGTAGCCGGGGTCGTAGGTTTTGTGGGGCTTATAGTTCCCCACGTGGTAAGATTTATTCTGGGAGCCACACATCGCAGACTGATACTTCTTTCGGCGGTTTTTGGAGGGGGGTTTTTGGTCTTTACGGATGCCCTGGCGCGAGGGCTTTTTGCACCTATGGAGATACCTGCGGGAATAATTACAGCTTTTTTCGGAGCCCCGTTTTTCCTCTATCTTCTTATAAAAGGATAAAATGAAATTAACTGTTAAAAATTTAAGAGGCGGTTATAAAGACAATTTTGTTATGTCTGGTATATCCCTGGAGATTCCGAAAGGATGCTTTTTTGGAATTATTGGTCCCAATGGAAGCGGAAAGTCAACCCTGCTGAAGCTTATCTGCGGTATTCTGCAGCCTCAAGAGGGAGATGTATATGCGGGTGAGGAGTGTATAAAAGATATGGAAATAAAGAGAAAGGCTCAAGTTTTTTCTTATTTGCCTGCTGAATCTCCTTTGAATTTCCCTTTTACTGTTTTTGAAACTGTTTTGATGGGAAGGAATCCTTATCACAGCCGGTTTTCTTCCTGGGGTAAGGATGATTCTGAGAAGGCTTTAGCTGCTATGGAAAAAGTTGAGATAACAGATCTAAAGGACCGTCCTGTAGGAAGTCTTTCATCAGGAGAAAGGCAGAAGGTTATGCTGGCAAGGGCTATATGCCAGGAGCCGAAAGTTATGCTTCTGGACGAACCTGCAAGCCATCTTGATATATATCACCAGAGACACATTTTTGATATTCTCAGGGAAATAAATCTTTCGGGCGTTACGGTGGTTGCTGTTTTCCACGATCTCAACCTCGTCTCTGCCTGCTGTGAAAAAGCGGCGGCGGTGAAAAACGGTAAACTGCACGGGAAGCCGGAAAATCCCGATACAATTGTTTCAGGAGATTTCTTAAAGAAGTTATATGGTGTGGATGTAAGGGTTGAAAAAGTAAAAGGCAAAACATATATATTGCCTTAAAGTAAGGTCGGTCAGAGGAAATGGGAGTGAGATTCTTCCTGCTGCCCCGCAACGGTAATGCTGCTGTAAAGCAGTCAGCCCGGTCTACTGCCGTCCGGTAAAAGTATCTTCGAGGGAGGAGAAATGAGAAAGTGTGAATTGTTGGCGGTTTTTTTAATGGTATTTGTAGCGGTAAGGGGTTTTACCTCTGATTATATCGGTGATTTGGGAACGGTTGTGGTTACGCCGTCACGTTATGGAAGCTCCTTGGCTGAGCTTGCCACGAATGTAAGCGTAATAAACCGTCATGATATTGAAGAATCGGGAGCCCTAACTGCAGCCGAAGCTCTAAAAAAGAGAGGGGCTTATGTAAGCGTGGGCATAAGAGGGACCAGGGGTTCGGAAAGCTCCGCAAGGATAAGAAGCGGCGGAGCAACGGCAAACCAGGTTCTTGTTATGGTGGACGGACAGCCTGTAAATGACGTAGCATTGGGAGAGGCTGACCTTGATAAAATAGCTGCAGATCATATTGAACAAATTGAGATAGCAAGAGGCCCGTTCTCCGCTGTATGGGGAGCTGATGCCCTCGGCGGGGTTATAAACATAATAACCCGTTCGGGTAAAAACGATTTACCGAAAACTGCTTTAGCCGCAAGGGCGGGTTCTTTTAATTCCCGGAAATATTCCCTTAATCATTCTTTCAGCTATGGAGAAAACAGCATTTATACTTTTGTTTCAGAGGAAAGTTCGGACGGATTCAGGGAAAACAGCGCCTACCGCGGGAATGATTTTATGATTAACGCCGGTAGAAAAATTAATGGTTACGGAGATTTAAATCTACGTTTTTCCTATCATAAAAGCGAAAGCGGGGTTCCGGGGCCGAACTACACAGATGTTGAGAATTACGACGGGGAAAGAGAAAGGGCTTCCTCTACGCCGGAAGCCTCCATGGATACACTCAAAAGATACCTGCAGATTGAGAGTGTAAACGCTCTCTTTAACTCTATTGAATTAAAATCGCGGCTATATGGTTCGTTTATAGATATCACCGACAGGGCTCCGTCCCGGATGACTGAAGACCTTATGCAAACTCAAAGCTACGGAGGAAATATTCAGGCTTTAGTTTCAGAGGATGTTCTGTTAGGCCTGGAAGTGGAACACGATAATTTCATAAAAACCGACAAGGAGGGAGGCGTAAAGGAAATTGACGAGAATATGCTGAATGCAGCTATCTACCTTCAAAAAAGAATGAATTTTACAAATCTTCAGGCAACTTTCGGGGGAAGGTATGACCACCATTCTGTATGGGGCGGCGCCTTCAACCCCCGGCTTTCCGTTGTGTATAACCTTTCGGATAAAATTAAAGTATCAGGTAATGCCGGCCGAGCTTTCCGGGCTCCCACTTTCAACGACCTTTATTACCCTGAATCCAGCTGGCCTGCAAGCGAGTGGGGCCCTGCCGGGGATTCAAAAGGAAACAGGGAAGTCGAACCTGAAACCGCCTGGGGTTATGATGTCGGTTTAGAGAAAGAATTAGGGATTGCCTTAGGAAGAATAACTTTTTTCCGCAGCGATATTGATGATATGATTGAGTGGGTAAATGTTAGCGATGAACCGGATTATGAAAAGTGGCGGCCGGTCAATGTGGAGAAAGCCCGAAACCGGGGAATAGAGGCAGAACTTAAGGCGAGTATCTTTCCGGGAATAACTCTAAACGTTGCCTACAGGTATCTTGACAGTAAAGGGAAAAGCGAAGGGGATTCGGATTATAAAACGCTTCAATACACCGTACCCAACAAAATCAATGCAGGCCTGGGCTGCGATTTTAAGTTCGGGCTTAAGGTAAATGCCGGGATATCATGGAATGATAAAGCAAAATGGGAAGGAGGATCTATAGATGAACATACTCTCCTTGATTTCCGTGTTTCACAGCAGATTGCTAATGCTGAAATTTTTGCAGCCATTGATAACATATCAGACACCAGGTACAAAAGGCGGGAGGGGTTCCCCCTTCCCGGCAGGGAAGTAAGCGCAGGCGTGAAAATGAAGTTTTAGCTGAATGAGCGATATCTTTTCGTAATCAGCGGCTAAAATGCGGGAGGGTCAAAAATTCTGCGGGCTCTGATAGGGTAGCGGGTTTTAGCCTCCTTTTAAAGTAAATGTTTGAGGTAATCTTTATCTCTGATAAAATTGTTCGAAAATTTTACATTTCAGCATTTTTATGTATAATCAGTTTAGATTTATAATATGTCAATAAATCGATAAATATGAAAAATCAGCTGACAATAAAAAGCATTTACCATAAATATAAGATGAAGAAAAAATTTATCAGGCTGAATAATAGTGATTTTCAGATAAAGATTTGTGCGGGGTGGTAGTTCAGTTTGGTCAGAACGCTGGCCTGTCAAGCCAGAGGTCGCGAGTTCGAGTCTCGTCCACCCCGCCATTATTGTCAATAAACGTTTCAACTTTATGTTTTCTTTTCCGCGGTTCTTTTTATTCATATGGAAAATGAATTAAAAGATAAAAAAATATTAGTATCGGCTAAAAAAGATGCCCGCAAGAGACTTCTGGAGGTGCTGGATAAATTGAACCCGGAAGAAGAGAGAGAAAAAGTAAAAAAAATAAAATCAGCTGCTGCAAAGATAAATGCTGAAATAAGGCAGCTCTCCGGCGAGATTGAAAGCATGTCCGGCCAAAATGAAGAACCCTCCGGGAATGAGTTGGACGAAACCGGCGAAGAAGCCCCCCCAAAAAATAAGGACATATCCCGGGAAAAATCCATAAAAGAAATTGACAGCGACAAAAGGGCTCTTCAGAAAGAAATGGAAAACCTTAAAGAAAATATCTCCAGAGAGCGTGAAAGCTGGGAAAAAAAGCTCTCAAAAAAACAGAGGGAAATAAACACATTTAAGGCCCAGATGAACCTGCGCCAGGCTCAGCTAAGATCTGAATATCAGTTAAAAAAGAACGATCTTGAAGAAATAAGAAACTCACTTGAAGAACGCCTAAGAAAAGAGACCTCAAAAGATAATACATTCGAAGAAGAAAGGCAGAGATGGGCCGAGCGCCTTTCTAAAAAACAGGAAGAAATAAATTCGCTTGAGGCCAGCCAGTCCTCCCTTAACGCCCGGTATCAGCAGGAAATAAGCAGGTTGAAAGATGAGAAAGCCAGCCAGAATGCCGTTTTTGAGGAAGAAAAGAACAATTTAAAGCGCCGGAGCGATGCGCGCCTGGAAAAGCTTCGAAGAGATTTACATGAAAAAGAGCGCAAGGTTATCGACCTTCAAAAACAGCTCGGCATTACTAAATCACAACTCAGGCGGGACAGGGATTCCCTCCAGGCGGAGATTGAATCAGTTCGGGAAAGGTATGCTGATGAAATTGAAAGACTGAAGAAAGAAAAAGATGAGATTGCCGATAATTATGAGAGGCTGATTGCGGAAAAGGAAAATAAAGAAAGAAAATTAAAGGAATCCAATGCGGTTCTTGAGGAAAAAATAAGGGCTGCAGATAAAAGCGCGGAATCCGATTTAGAAGATTTAAAAGAAAAACACAGCGCTGAAATCCAGGAGTATGAACAGAAGATAGGAAACCTGGAGTCAGAGATTGAAACATTACAGAATAACATTCTTGACAGGGAGCGGGATCGAAAAATAGAGGTTAACGAGTTAGTAAATAAAAAGGAAAGTTCAGAGGCGGAACTGAAATTTCAGATAGGCCGCAGCCGGGAAGAGATAGATAAACTGAAAGAGGAAATATCCCTTGTAAAAACAAAAGCGGAAAGGGAAAGAGTGCGCTATAAATCAGAAATAGGGGAAAAAGATAAACAGCTCAAAAAGCTTCGCGCTCAGAAAGACCGCAGAATTCAAACGCTGTATGAAAGGCTGGAAAATCTGAACCGGGAGCTTAGCCGGTCTCAAAAAGACTATGATTTGTTAAAGAGTGAAAGCGAAAATAGGCTCAAGGAGCATCAGAAGAAACTCACGTCAGAGAAAGAGGCGGCTAAAGCGGAAGAATCTCATTTAAAGAATCTTATTGAAGAAAAGGAAAGGCAGGTGAATAACCTTGAGGCCGAACTTGCCGAGGCTAAAGCTGAAAATGAGCAGGCGGAGCGTTTATACAAGGAAGAGATAAAAAATTTAAAGGATGAATATGAGGTTGAGGAAGAGGAAAAATCAAAACAGATAAAAGAACTGGAATCCAAATTAGCCGAGATTAAGAACCGATATGCTGCAGAGAGCGCGGCAAGGCAGGAGGAACGCAGGGCGCAGATTGAAAAGGAAAGGAAATACGAGGAAGAAAAGAATAGACTTGAGAGGGAAGTTCTGCAAAAGGAAGAAAAAATTGGTCTTCTGCAAAAAGAAAAGGAAAAGGAATCCGCCGCTTTTGTTAACGAATTAAATCAGGCCAGGGAAGAACTAAACAGGGTTGAGAAAGAGTATGAAAAACTGAAACAGCATAATGATGAGCAGTCCGGCTGGTATGAGGAAAAGATTTCCGGTGAAATTAACGCGCATAAAAGGACTGAGGAAAACATGAGGTCTCTGATAGAGGAAAAAAACGGCCGCATCATACAGCTGGAAAATGATCTTTCAAATATTAATGAAGAGAAAAAAGATTTAAGGCAGTCTTTTGAGACTGAAATAAGCGGTTTGAGGGATAAATATGAGAAAGAAAATAATGAAAAAAATTCACGTATAGATGAGCTTGAATCCCGGAATTATGAAATAAAAAATCAGCTTTCGGTTGAGACGGCCAAAAGAAGGCAGGAAAACAGACTATGGACGGAAAAGACAGCGGAAAAACAGCTTAGGATAAAAGAGCTTGAACGCATTTTAAGAGAAGCGGAAAGAAAAAACCATAATAATGTAGAATCGTTAAGAAGAGAAATCTCAAGGGTTCAGCAGTCTAGGGATTTAGCTAAAGAAAAGCTGTCTGATATGAAAACCGAGATAGCGGAAAAAGAGAAGAATTACAGGGTTGAGCAAGAAAGATTGCATAAGGAAATCTCTTCTCTGGAGCAATCCGTAGATAACCAGAGGGAAAGATATACCGGAAAAGTTTCTGAACTTGAGAAACTTCTATCGGAAGAAAAAAATATAAAGGAAAGTCTCAGAAGAAAATTTGAATCTGAGAAGGAAGAGCTCCTGGCAAACTTGAGAAAAGCAGATGAGAGATATGAAAATAAAATGTCGGAAAAAAGATCCCTGATTGAAAGCCTGAAAAACAGCCTGGCAGAGAAAGAAAAGGAATATTTAAATGAGAACAAAGAAAATCTTTTTCTGATTGAAAACTTAAAAAACGATATCAATTCATTAAAGGTGAAAAATAACGAAATTGCTGCTGAAAAAGATGAAGAAATAACCCGCCTAAAAAACGATCATGAAGCGGAAAAAGTTGACCTTGTCGGAAATATTAGGAAAATAAAAAATAATTCCGAAAATGAAATAAATAAGATTCAGCAGGAGAGGGAAGCTGAGGTTAAAGAGCTTAAATCGAAGCTTAAAGAGGCTTTTACTCAAACAGGGGAGTTAAGGGAAGAGAAAAATGCTGAGATTGAAAAGTTAAAGAGAAAAAAAGATGAGACTATATCTTCCTTAAGAAATGAAGCAGAGCACCTTAAAAATGAATTTGAAAACAGGGAGAAAAGATTAAATAAGAGTGTTCAGCAGCTGAAGGAAAAGCTCAGTAAGAAAACCTGGGAGGTAGACAAGGTGAGAGAGGAACTGGAAAGTTTATTAAGAGAATTTGAAGAAAGGGTTGCGGCTCAGCGGAAGGTATGGGAAGAAAAAATAAGAAATAAGGATGAGCAGATAAAGGCGCTCAGGGAAGATTCGGGGAATATAAGAAAAGCGCTTGAAGAAAGACTTGAGGAATTAAAAAACTCAAATTCCAAACTGCAGCTTCAGCTTGAAGAGGACAGGAAAAAGTGGAATGAAATGCTCAAGGAAAAAGAAAGAGAATACAGAGAGCTGATGGAAGAAAAAGAAAAGAAGGAACGAAATTTTATGGAGGAGGTATCTTCCAGGGAAAGAGAGTGGCTTAATGAAAAAAACGAATTGCAGAAGCAGCTCAACAGGGTTGAAGGCATTCTTAATACGGAGATGCCAAGAAAAGAAGAAGATATAGAAAAACTTCATGAAGAACTTGATAATAATAAAAAAGCGCTTGAAAAAGAGAAGAAAGAGCATAAAGATGAAATAAAACAGATAAAAAAAGATATGCGGCGGCAGCTCAAGGAGCACTCGGATATGCTTAAGAAGTTGGAGGAGGAGAATTTAGATTTAAAGTCTAAGTTTTCAGAAAAAGAGTCACAGCTGGTTACTCAGAAAAACAAGTATGAGAACGAAATTTCTATAATGGAAGATAAGTTTCAGACGACTGTTTCGAAACTTGAAAATGATATAAAGAACATGAAGGAAGAGAATTCAAGATTAAAGAAGGAGCTTTCCTTGAGCAGCCGAAGAATGAAAGAAGAAAAAAAAGAGAAAAAACAGGAACTTGCCCAGATAAGGAGCAGACTTGAAGAGAATATTGATAAATTCAGGTTGGGGCTGGAAAACCCCGGATCATTAAAGCATGAGGATGCTGGTAATGAAAGTAAAACTGAGAGTATAAATACTTCGAAGGAAGAAGAAAAAAACCGCAAGTATGAAGAAGAGGGAAAAGAAAGAGAATCCAATCTGAAGAACCTGATAAAAACGGTTAAGGAAAAACTGGAAAAGAAGAAGGAGTCATACAGCAGGGAGCTTGAGGAAAAGGAAAGAGAACACCGCGATGTCCCAAAGAATGAAAAAAAAAGAATACGAAAAGAATTGAAGGAACTTGAGAAAAAGTGGAAAGAAGAGGAAAAAAGACTCAAAGAAGAAATAGCCAGGATTAAAAAACAGTGACATTTAGAAAAAAATGAATAGAGAAAAAGAACTGAAAAGAAAAATAGAGCTGCTTATAGAAAAACTTCAGGAACAGGAAAAGGAATGCGCAGAGAAGATACGCCTTAAAGAAAAAGAGAATTATAGTATAAAGCAGGAGTATCACACCCGCAAGGCAACCCTGATAAACGAGATAGCCTCTTTAAAGAATAAGTTGGCGCATTTGAAGCGCGAAAACGAATCCCGGATGAAAAAGATGGAAGAGGAATACGAACGCAAAATATCTTTAAAAGAAAAGAGGGTTGAGGATCTGCTTCGCGCAAAGCAGGAAATATCTGAAGAATTCAGCCTTAAGCTGAAGGAAAAAAAAGCGGACTATGACAGAAGAACGGCGGAGCTGGAAAGGGAAAAAAATGATCTCGAGGCTCTCTGTCATAAATACAAAACCCGGTCGGTTGATTTAAAAGACACTCTTGTTCATCAGAATCGTAAAAATAAAAATGAACTGGAGAATATCAAGGTTTTTTACGAAAAAGAAAAAGCGGAAATAGAAGAGAAGAGCAGAAGGCGTCAGGAAGAGCTGCTTGAAAAAAAAGAAAAACTTGAGGAGAAGACCGACGATTTGGAGAGGAAGCTAAATGAAAAGGAAAATCAGCTAAAGAGGCGGGAAGAAATACATGAAGCTGAAATAAATGCTCTCAGGGAACGGAATAATGAAAAGTTAGGTAAGTTAAGAAGCATTATAGCTGAAAAAGAGCGCCAGAAGGGCCAGCTGGAAAAAGAATACAGTGAAGTTAAAGATAGACTCGAGACGGAGTTAAGAAGAGAGCATGAGGAAAACGAAGTTTTATATTCCAGGACACTTCTTAAAGAACAGGATTTAAAAGAAAAGATAGAAAGAAAAGATCAGAGCATAGAAAACCTGAACGAAAAATTAATATCGCTGGAAAATAAGAAAGACCGGCATATAAAGGAACTCAAGCGGGAGAAAGAGCAGGGAGAGCTCAGATACAGAGATGAAAGCAGAAAGCTAAAGCAGGATATTCAGAATTTAAAAGAAGAGCTGGAGAAAACCCGGCAGGCAAGGCAGGAAGAAAACGAGAAATGGCAGCGTAAAACGCAGGAGCTGATAAATGAGTATGACGTAAAAGCAGCAAGGCTGCATCTTGAAAGGGAAGAAGAAGCCGAGGAAAGCAGGGAAAAATATTCCCGCCTGCAAAGTGAACTTCAAAAAACAGAGAGCGAGCTTCACCGGGTCACAAGAGAAAAAGAAAAACTGCTGGATGATTTCAGAAAGCGCCTTTATGACAAGCAGCAAGAAATTGATTCACTTAAAACTGAAATAGAAAAAATAAAGGACCAGCGGGACAATATGCTTGAGGCTAAGAGGGCTGAGTTGTCCCGGATTGAAGAGGACCTCAAGGAGCGGCTGGCTTCTTCAAAAGAGAGATGGAAAAAGGAGAAGAACGAACTTGTTGAAAAACTAAACGAGAATATAAGGGAAAAAAATTCACTCGTTTATGAAAAAGACAAAAATATTGCAACCCTCCTGCAGAAACTCGAAGCGAGAAGGGATGAGATAGGCTCATTAAAGAAAAACCTGATAGAGAAAGAAGCCCTGTGGAATGAAAGATTTCTGGAGCTTCGTCAGCAGAATGAAATAATCAGGCAGGAAAAAGAGTCTAAGGAAAACAGAATAAGGAAACTGAGAGAACGTCTGGATAATGAAACGAATGAAATTTCACATCAGCTCCAGCAGAAAAAGGAGCACTGGGAGTGGCTTGTAGCCAAAAAACAGACTGAAATAAATAAAATTAGGTCAAAGTCGCAGCAGGATATACTGGCTTTAAAGGATGAATATCAGCGAAAAGAGCATAAGCTTGAGTCTGTTAATGCCGGGTTGGAAAATTCCTTAAAGGAGCTTTCTGACAGGATGGAAGAAGAAAGAAGGCAGAAGTACAGCCAGTTAAAGGAAAAGGATGAAAAGATTAAGAACCTTGAACAGGAGAATGAGAAACGCCGGCAGGATTTGAGCCGGCATTATGAGAAAGAAATCAGTGCCCTTAAAGAGCGTGAAAGGGAACTTGAGCAGAATGCGGCTGAACTGGAAAACCGCTTAAAGGAACAGAAGGAAATTTGGTCCGATAAGCTTAATTTGAAAGAGCAGGAACTTGAAAATACCCGGCGCTCCATGAAAGCCCGCGAAGATGAAATATACGATGTCTGGAGAGAAAAAAGAGAAGAAGCAAACCGCAGAATTGTAGAGTTAACCGGCAGGATAAATGAAATAAAGGCGGAAAAAAAGCAGCAGCTGGAAAACTTAAAGAGCAAATATGAGGAAGAAAAAAAGTCTAACTGGGAGAACAGGGTAAATACTGCGCGGCGGGAAAAGGAGCTGGAGTATGATTATAAGGCAAAGCTGAATGAACTTCAAAATGAAAGGGACAATATAAAAAATTCGCTTACAGTTCTGCAGGAAGAGCTCAATTCCGAGAAAATAAGTGTTTTCAGGAAAATTAGAGAAAAAGAAGAGGAGATGAATGCCCTCAGAAAAGAACATGAGAGTGAAAATGCCGAGCTTCACAGAAAATTTAATGAAAAAACAAAAAAGGTTCAGGAATTAAAGGCGAGTATTCAATTTGCCGAATCAGAAAAAAACAGGATAAGGCAGGAGCTGTCTCACCGTATTGAAGAAGAGAGAAAATCCAAACAGAAGCTGGCTGAGGAAATAAAGGAAAGCCGGTTTGAATGGGACAGAGAAATAAAAAAAAGGCAGGAAGATTTTGAACGCGAAAAGAGAAAACTTTGCGATGAACTTTCAGCATTGAAAGAAAAACAGGAGAACCTGATTAATCACAGCAAAGAAAAAGAGGAAGAGCATAATCGCCGTATAGAAAACATGAGGGAGGGTTTTAAGAGAAGAGAAAAAGAAATTGTAAAAGAGCACAAAAACAGAGAGGAGGAGTTGAAGGAGAGGGAGAGAGAATTAAAAGATGAGCTTTTTGCCTTGGAGAAAGAGCTTAACCGCAGTAAAATCGATGTTGAAAGAAAAAAGGCGGAAATAAGAAAAGAAATAAGTTATGAATATGAAGACCGGATATACGACCTTAAATTAAAAAGCTCAATGGCTGAATCGGAACTTCAGTGGCTGAGAAATAAACTTTCCGAGGAGAAAGAAAACTGGCAGGAAGAGATAAACAATTACAAACAGGAAAAAAGGTTATTGAAAAAAGAGGCCTCTGAAAAGATGAAGGAACTCCAGGAAGAATACATAAATCGCTCAAAAGACTTAAGCAGTAAAAAGGATAAAGTGGAGGAAGAAAAACAGAGGGCGGCTGAAGAAATAGAATCAGTAAGAAAGCATTACAGGAAAAAAATTGATGATTTAAGAGAAAAACAGGTTTCGGAAAAAGAAAAATATCTCCATAAAGTAAAAGAGATTAAACTCATGGAAGAGGAGAAAAGTTCGGAGTCTTCCCGTGTAAGGCAAATTCTTGAAATCAATATTGAGCGGCTGGAGGAAAAGCTTCAAGGGGAGAAAAAAAGAAACGGGGATTTGGAATCGGCGCTCAAAAACTACCGGACGCGATATAAAGAATTAGAGAGAAAGAACCGGGAATATAAAGAGGATTTTAATAATGAGGCAAACAGGTATCATTACGAAATAAAAAAGAAAGATGAAGAGTTTGAGCGGAAAATCAACTATGCACGAGAAAAGGCGGCGGAAAAAGAAAGAAGAATAAGAGAAGGCTTTAAAAACGTAGAATATGATTTAAACCTTCAGATTGAATCAAAAAGAGAGAAGCTGGTTGTCAGGGAAAATGAAATAAACAGGCTCAAGGAAGAAATTAGGGGACTGAAAGAAAAACATGAAAAAATAGGCAGTGATTATGAAAAGAGAATTTCAAGATGGAACGAAAGAGAAAAAGAATTAATCGATGAAATAAATTCCCTGAAAAATACAACAGGCGAACTGCAGTTGAGGCTCTCAACAAAAGAGAACGAATCTGCTATTATGAAGGAAGAGCTTGAAGAGTACAGGGATAAATATATAGAGGTTAAGAACGAGACTGAACTTATCCAGGAGGAGCTCAGCAATGCGCGGTTCAGGATTATGGAGGCTGAAGCTCGCTCGCGTGCGGCGGAGTCTGAGAGAGAGAGCGAGGTTTCACTTTATAAGAGAGAAATAGAAAGGTTGACATCCGGTCACGAGCGGGAAAGAAAGTCATTAATCCAGGAAACGGAAAGGTTGAGGGACGAGATAAGCAGGGTTCGCAGGAAAAGCGGTGATGTCGGCAGCGTAATAACCGACAAAGAAGAAAAAATACTTGAACTGGTCCGCAATCATGAAAAAATCAGGGAGGATACAAATAGGCTGTTAAGGCAGAAAGAAGAAGAACTTAAAAACCTGAGAGAGGAAAACCGGAGCCTTGAAGAGGAATACAGGGGTAAAATAAAAGAAAAAGAGAGGCGCCTTAAGCTTTTTCTGCGTGAGAAGCTTCAGCAGAAGGAATCACAGTGGCGCAGCATTTATTCTTCAAGAGAAAAAGAGCTTCTTGACTACCGTAACCGCCTTCAGGAAGAAATAGAAGATTTGAGAAAAGAGAAATACAGCAGTGAAAGACAATGGAATGTAAGGTTGCATGAGAAGGAAGAGGAATTTAAGAAAATGCAGCTGGAAAAAGCCCAGAATGAATCAGAATTTTCGAGGAAGTTTTCTGAGGCTACTAAAGAATTAAGAAAACTTAAGTCCAAAGCGCTCTCTTATAAAAATGCATTAAGAGATAAGGAAGAGGAAGTAAGGGAGCTTAAGGCCAGGATAGCACAGAGAGACATTAAGTGGAAAACTGCATACAGAAACAAGCAGCTTGAGGTTAATAGGCTTAATCACAGGCTGCGCCGGACGAGGAAGGGTGTTGTGAGAAAACTTCTGGGCGCATTTACAGGTGAAAGCGGGAAGGATTCGGAAAAAGAAACGATTCTGAAGATTTAAAACATAAGAGAGATTAAAAGTAAAGAAAGGATTGAAAAAAGGTGAAAAGATTAATTGGAATAATAATAAAGCCGGCTGAAGAAATAGCGAAAATAGGAGAAGACGGGTTAAAAGTATCTTCTGTCATAATTTTTGCGCTGGCGGTAATCGCGGGAAATATTGAAGTAGCTACTTTCAGCATTGCATACGGGTTAAGATATTTTTTATGCTCTGTCGCTCTTTTAGTTTTTTCGTGGGCCGGTTTAATTTTTATAGCTGATTTAATAATAGCGGCTGTAGTTGGTTTAGTAAATCCTGTTTCATCATCTCTTTTAAACAGGAAAAGAATGAGAAAACTGTTTATGATTCAGATGAATATTTCGGTGATTTTAGTATTCAGGCCGTTGTTTTCTCTTATAATCAGCTCCAGGCTGGCCTGGATTTTGATTTTTATCTGGGGATTCACCCTTGTTTTGGTTGCTGTGGTACATCTTTGGGGAATTCCCGAGATTAAGGCAGCCCTTGCGGTAGGAGTGGCTTCTGCACTCGTGCTTGTCGGAGGAAGGTATTTGTTAAACAGGGGGGAATCTGTTTCTTACAAGTCCTGCCCGCAGGAAATCGGGGTGGAGAGGAAAGAGGGATGTTTTTCCGCAGATTTGTTCAGTTATAAAATTCCCGGCAGCAGACTGGATTTTCCCGGATTAAAAATGCAGGAAAAGAATATAAAAAACATATAGGTTTTTAGTGAAAAAAAAGTTTATTTATCATTTGCCGGTTAAATATTTCCGGAAAAACATTTAAGAGATTTTCGCAGTTGACTTCACTTATTAAATTAGAAAACGTATTTTTAAGGCAACCGGATAAGCATGAGATTTTAAAAAACATCAATCTTGATTTGCACCCGGGGGATTTTCTCCAAATGGAGGGCCCGGCCGGTAGCGGAAAGAGCACGCTTCTCAAAATTCTGGCCCTGCAGATATTTCCGACATCGGGAAAGGTCTTTATCGAAGATAAAGAGATATTTGATTTTAAGCGCCGGAAGATAAAAAATAGAATGAGAGAGACCGGATATATGTCAGAAGATTTTTATTTTCTTGAAGAAAAAAGTGTTTATGAAAACATGAAATATATTCTCAAACTTAAGGCTCACAAGAAAAATGATTATTTCGACAACATTATGAGTGTATTAAAAAAAAGCAGGCTGATGGCCAAAAGGGAAGTATCCCCCTCTAAATTATCCTTTATTGAGAAAAAAACACTCGCCCTTTCAATGGTTATGGTCTGGAAGCCGAAAATTATTATATGTGATTTTAATTACGGGGGGTTTTCAGATGAGAAAACAGCCTTGCGCATGCTGGCGGATTACGCAAGCAAAAATACCGTGGTTGTTTTCTCTGCGCGACCCGGAATAAAAGCAGATAGAAAGGCAGTGAAGGTGTTGAGGCTTGAAAATGGGGAAATCACGTAGGTCCACTTTAATATCTTCTTTCTGTATAACTGCCGCCGCCTTTGCCCTGGTGTTCGGCATTGAATTTTTTTCATTAGCGAAAGATTTCGCACGCGAGTTATCCTCCTCAATAAAGATGACAGTTTACCTGCAGTCCGGTTACAGCGAATCCGGGATCGAGGGGTTTAAAGATATCATCTCCGGAAATGATTATTTTACCGTTGAAAGCTATTTAACCTCTCAGCAGGCTTTGGAAATTTTTTCAGGGGAAAGAGATATTCCTGAAGGATTTAATTTGCCGGCTACTTTGACTTTAAAAATGAATGAGATTAATCTACCATATATGATTAATATATCAAGAGCTATGGAGAACCTGAAGATTATAGATAATGTGGACTTTTCATACTCTGCTGCTCAAAAAGCAGAGGAAATTATAGATAAGCTGGGTGGTATTTCTTCATCTGTTTTGTTTTTATCTGCTTTTCTTTTTGTGCTCCTTTCATATTCAGCGTCGTCCGGACATGTTATTTCCGCCGGGGCAAAGAAGAATATTGCTCTCAATGCCGCATCTGAAGTTGAGTATGCGATTATCAGGGAAGTTATGATTATTTTTTTCAAAGGGGTATTTAGCGCAATAGCTGCTTATACATTACTCCATGCTGTAGGCGGTTATCTGGGTATAGCAATGAGGTTAAGGACATTCAGATCACTGGCGGTTATATTATTAAGCGGTTTTGTGCCGGGAGTGATCGGTTATTTGCAATTAAGAAAATGAAAACTAAACTTGTTTTGACAGTGCTTGTTTTTTTTGTTTCAGAGAGGGTATATTCCGGTTTTGAGCAGGATCTGGATTCAATAAATGAAAAAATCCGCAAGCAGGAGTCTGAGCTTGAAAGATACAAAAAGAGCATCAATCAGATTGACAGAACGCTTAATCATCTCGATGAAAGAAAAGAAGAGATAGTAATAAGTTTGGAGAATCTTGAGACACAGATGATATCCACGAGGAAAAAGGTGGATGATATAGAAAAAGATATTAATTATGCGGAACGCAACATTGAGATTATTGAAGATAAATTAGATTATGAAATGCGAAAGGGCAAACAGTACGGTATGCGGCTTGATAAAGCCTTAAAGGGATATTTTTATGAAAAAAATTTAGAGCTGCCCTGGTATGTTGAGATTATGTCTAAAGAGAACAATAAAATGAAATTCTATAAAGCAAAATATCTTGATTATGAAACAAACAGGTATAAAGAAAGCGAAGAATCAATAAGGGAAAAGAGAGAACTCAAAAACAGTTTGCAGGAACAGAAGAGAAAGCAGCTGGATAGAAAGCAAGAGGTTTTTATACTTCAGGGAAGGCTTATTCAGAAAAACAAAAAGCATATGGAGCTACTAGAAGAAATTGAAGAAGACAGAAAGGAAAAGGAGAGAGAGCTGCTAAGCGTTAAGAAGGAAAAAGAAAAATTAAGCAGCCTGGTGACATCGCTTAAAGAAAAAGCTGAGAATATTGAGCGGTTAGACAGGCTTGCTGAGGATTTTGTGAAGGCAAAGGGGGGTCTTCCATGGCCGTTAAAGGGGGAGGTGGTAATAGAATTCGGCAGACAGAGGCATTCACAGCTGGATACAGTTATTTATAACAGGGGGATTGAGATAAAACCCGAAGACGAAAGGACTGTGAAAAGCGTTGGCTTCGGGGAGGTTGTTTATGCTGACTATTTCAGCGGCAAGGGTAATATGGTTGTAATTGAACACGGAAAGAATTATTATACTATATATGGGAATTTAAAAAATGTAGGGGTAGAAGTAGCTCAAGAGGTTGAACCCGCCCAGGAAATAGGGGAATTATCTTTAGAAAACCTGTACTTTGAATTGGGCAGGGGCTCTCAGCCCGAGAACCCTATCGAGTGGCTTAAATAAAAATGCATTAAGATATTTATAGCGCAGATAATAAATAGTTAAAAAATAAAGGAGAAAAAAATGAAAAGAAAATTAACTCTATTAGTCATATTTGTCGGTTTTATATGCTCTTTGCTGGTGATAAAACCAATATACAGCAAAAACAGTGAAAACATTGAGCAGCTGATGCGTATTTTTTCTGACGCATTTGTTCTGGTAAGAGAAAATTATGTAGAGGAAGTGGATACGAGGGAACTCATATACGGGGCTTTGAAAGGGATGGTTGAAACACTGGATTCGTATTCACAGTTTATGGAGCCGGAAGATGCTAAAATTCTGGAGGAAGATACGGAAGGTAAGTTTGGAGGCCTGGGAATTAGAATCACGGAAAGAGACGGGTATATTACCGTAGTAAGTCCGTTGCCCGAAACCCCCGCCTATGAGCTTGGCATAATGCCGGGTGACAGGATTGTGGAGATTAACGGGGAATCTGCCGTAGGCTTGACCGTAAGAGAGGCAGTCAGCAAGATGAGGGGTGAGGTGGGTACAGATATTAAAATCGGTATAAAAAGAGAAGATAAAGATGATTTAATAGAATATGAAATAACAAGGGCTTCAATTGTCCCCCAGAAAGTTTACACCAGAATGATGGATAATGACATTGGGTATTTGCGCCTTGTGGAATTCACAAAGGACTCCCCGAAGATAATGGAGGAAGAGTTGAATAAACTCATAGAGAAAGGCGCTGACAGTCTGATTTTTGACATTAGGAACAACCCGGGCGGCCTGTTGAGTTCTGCGGTTGAAACTGCCAATATTTTTATAAAAAGGAACGAATTGGTTGTATATACGGAAGGAAGACGGTCGGATCAGACAAGAGAATTCCGCACATCCAGGCAGCCGGTATCCCCCGATATTCCTCTGGTGGTTCTCATAAACAAGGGCTCCGCCTCCGGTTCTGAAATTGTCGCAGGCGCTATAAAAGACCATGCGCGCGGAATAATAATCGGTGAAACGAGTTTCGGGAAAGCATCTGTCCAGAGTATTATCGATCTGGAGGATGGCTCTTCACTTCGTCTTACAACCGCGCAGTACTTTACACCCAACGGAAAGAAGATACATGAACAGGGAATAAAGCCGGATATTCTGGTCTCTGTTACAGAAGATGAACGGAGGAAAATCTTTGAGCAGCAGCAAAAGATTTACTATCCGGATGAAGATGAAGATGAAGAGGAAGAAAAGCCGGGTGAAAAAATTCTCGACCCCCAGTTGGCCAGGGCACATGATTTGCTTATGGCAAGGAAAATATTTATGAGAAACAGCCCTAAAGAACTGCATGAAGAAAAATAAAGTTATTCTTTTAATTCTTGCTTTAGTTATAGCTTCCGGAATAATCTTTATCAGGACAAGGGTAAAAGACCTGACGGAAAAGGCATATGAGATAGATAATATATTAACTGAGTATCTGATTGAGGCGGGAAAGGAAGAAGAAAAAATATCTTCCGCTGTAAAGACCGAAAAAGAAAAGGACAGAATGATATGGGTAGAGCTTTACAGGCAGATTGAAACAACGCCTGAACGGATGGATCTTGTAGGCCGGCTGTTAAGGGAAGTAGCCGGGAGAAGCGGATACGATGTAATTGATATCCATGAAGAGGAAAAGTCGCAGAAGATAGAGGTTGGTCTGCACGGAGCAGTTTTAAGCTGCATTGAATTAACTGTGGTCCCGGAAAGATATAAGGTCGCAATAATTGTTGATGATTTGGGTCAGAACAGCGATATCGGCCGCTTTCTTGAACTGGGTATAGATTTAACTTATGCCATACTCCCGGGGCTTAGAAAATCAACCTATTATGCCGAAAAGTTTAATGAAAAAAACATCCCCTACATTCTTCATATGCCGATGGAGCCTGAAAGATATCCGGAAGTAAACCCGGGAAGACCCGTGCTTTTAAATGAAATGAATGAAACGGAGATGAGGTCAGCATTAAAAAAAGCCATGGAAGATGTGCCGGGCATTAATGGCTTGAATAATCACATGGGATCTTCTTTTACCTCAAACCCTGAGTCAATGAGCAGATTTTTAAAAATTGCAAAAGACAAAAATCTTTTCTTTATTGATTCCTGGACTACCGGGAGAACACTTGGATATGAAATGGCCCGGGATTACGGTGTGAAAACTGCTCTTAATACTCTCTTTCTGGATAATAAAGACGATTTGGATTACATCAAGGGAAGGCTTCGCCTGATAAAAAAAAGGGTTGATCCCGGAGAAACAATGGTGGCTATATGTCATGCTCAAAGACTAAATACCGTTTCCGCTCTTGAAAAGATGATTCCGGAATTAAAAATAGCGGGAGTGGAGTTTGTTCAGGTTGAAGAAGTGCTCCATTAAACAGGGATAGTAATTAAATAGTCAGATGAAAATACTGGGAATAGAAACATCATGCGACGAGACGGCTGTTTCAATTGTAGAGGGTACAAATATAGTTTCCGAAAAAATATTTTCGCAGGTATCCCTTCATTCCGAATATGCCGGGGTTGTTCCTGAACTGGCTTCAAGAGAACATTTAAGAAAGCTTAATTTATTAATTCAAGAGGCTTTGACGGAGGCCGGAATAAATTATGAAGATATTGATGCCGTGGCGGTTACCGCCTACCCCGGCCTTGAGGGATCTTTGCTAGTGGGGTTAACTTCTGCCAGGACGCTGTCCTATTTATTGAATATTCCTATAAAAGAAGTTGACCATATAGAGGCGCATCTTTTTTCACATGTGTTTACCCAGCTGCCGCCTCCTCCCGGTATAGGGCTGGTGATTTCAGGCGGACATTCGCGTCTTTTTTATATAAAAAAGTGGGGCGATTATGAAATCATCGGAGATACAAGAGATGACGCTGTAGGGGAATCCTTTGATAAAGTGGCTTCGCTTCTGGGTTTGCCCTATCCAGGGGGGCCTTCAATAGAAAAGGCTTCAAGGGGAGTAAGAGAAAACAGATTCAATTTTCCGGTGTCTAAGCTGGGCAACAGTTATGATTTTTCATACAGTGGATTAAAAACGGCTGTTCTGTACAAAATTAAATATGACCTGAAAGAAATTTCCGGGGAAAAGGAGCTTAAAGAATTGGCAAGCTCCTTTCAAAAAGCGGCTTTGACCCCCCTTGTAAAAAATTCCATAAAGGCGGCTGAGGATTATTCAGCAGACTGGATATTTGTATGCGGCGGAGTTGCAGCAAACAGCAGGCTGCGGGAGCTTTTTGATGAAAAATCCCCTGAAAACATAAAAGCCTATTTCCCCGGTGTTCGTTTATGTACGGATAATGCTTCCATGGTTGCCGCCTGCGGCGGCTTCTATCTTAAAAAGGAAGCGTAAACCTGACCCCTGCGTCTGCTTCATAGGCAATATCTCCCTCAATTATATTAAAAGAAGCATTAAGCACAAGAAAAGGCAGAGGAGAAAACTCAACTCCGCCTCCAAAACGCATTAAGTTTTTTGAAGGTTTCAAGGTGCCAACCGGTGTGTCCGTGTCTATCTCAGAGCGTATAATATCGTAAAAAACTCCGGCATAAGGGGTTATAATCACCAGGTCTTTACCGGCTAATAAGCCTAAAGATGTGGTGTTTACGTTGAAATCTGAGACGCTAAGCCTGTTGTGGGCTATAAGAGCGGAGACGCCGGGAAACGGGTTAAGTACCGATTCCTCGTGAATACTGTACTTTACACCCGCGCCTAGTATTCCTATGGAAGTATCCGCGCCGGCAATTTTATACTGAAAACCTCTTGCAAATACGTCAAAACCCATCGGCAGTCCGGTTTTAGCAGTAACCCAGGGAATAGCTACAAAATCTTGATCTATAAATTCATTATCGCTTGATACGGGTATTCCACTCCCTCCGACTGATACTTGAATTCCCGGAAATCCCAGTGTTCCGGCTTTTTGATACATTCCACCGCTTATAGCGGTCCCGACATCTGAAACCACGGGCTCCAGTTTGTCTTCTGCTTCTGTTCTAATTACCTCTTCAATCCATCCGCTGTGTCCGATAGCGGGAATCAAAAGTGCCGCTGTTAAGATAATAAATATTTTCATGAAAACCTCCCTTTACAAATTTTTTTAAATATTAACATGGAACATAATATTTTACAAATTTTATTTGACATAGTAGTTTATTTAGCATAGAATTACAATAGAACCTTGAAATAGCATATGGGGGCGATTAGGGCTCGACAGGAATCAGAGAGATTAGGGCAGCAGGCAGTGTTCGCCGGAACCACTTAAAAACTCCGGTGATTAAGTAAACGCAGACGATAGTCTAGCACTGGCTGCTTAAAGAAAAGCAGTCCGCTCCGGCGGTCATTGATCGTCATGCCGTCGAGAGTGCCATAATGACGGTATAGTTTCAGAAGTAACCCCTGGCTTCTGAAGCGAAACCTTAAGGGGAAACCTTCCGCATATTGTTTGTCTCGTAACAGTGCGGAAGAAAAAAAGACGGGGCTAAGCCTGTAGATACCCTGTTTCATGATTTCTGGACGCGGGTTCGATTCCCGCCGCCTCCACCATTTAGGGTACTTATAGGGCATATAATGTGCGCTTTTAGATATACTACGGCATAGCCATCCGGGCAGTCCGTGAAAAAAATACTTTAATAAACGCTGACTAACAGTGTTCTTTTACTATCTTCCATCTATTATAACTAAAAAAATAAAGCTAAAAATTTTTTTCTTCTTCTTGACACAACCTGAAATATTTAATGAAATGAAACAGGTGTAAGGAATTTGCGAAAAAAGCTTTTTAATGGATTTATAAATAAAAGTAAACTGCTAATACATGTGAAAATCATGAAAAAAACCTCAAAAAGCAGTAATGACTGTTCTCGGGGTGCCGTAGAGTGGAAAAATTTTTCTGTGCAAAAATCGATTAAGAAAAATAACTCCTTGCAGAATTCTACGGTACTGAGGTGAGTCAGGAAAAACTGTTATAAACTGAAAAAAATATTCTTTAGTTTTATCTATTAGTTTTATCTATTATGTATAATAAATTATTGCATTGCGGATTTTGGATAATTTTAATGCTATCATTATCATCTACAAAATGCGAAGGCAGTTTAAATTCAGCTTTAAAAGAAGAGAGCTTAAAAAACTGGAGATATTCAGTTTATCACGGAAGATGGAGCAGAACAAGGTTTGTTGATATACTTTTTAGGATGGAGACCGATTACAGGGATTCGTGGTTTACTGCGGTTTCTGCCTGCAGAAATATTCTTAAGCTCAGGCCGAATCTTGTATTAGAAGGAGAAGTTAATATTGGTAAGCATTCAGGAATACAGGAGCATTTTGAAATAAACGGGCTTGCTGCAATCAGGTGGAATAGGTTTCCGTGGGATGATATGGTTGATATTTCAGTCGCTTATGGCATAGGGCCTTCATATGCTTTTGGAACACCGGTTATTGAAGAAAGGCGGAGGCAGCCGAAACCGGGAAGGTTTCTTCTTTATATGATGTTTGAAGCGGAAGGCAGGTTGGCTTTTTTTCCTGAAGTGAGCGCCTTTCTGAGGATTCACCACCGTTCGGGGGTTTTTGGGGTTATAAGGGAGAGGCAGGGGTCAAATATTATCTGTATTGGTATAAGAGGAAGAATATAAGAATACTTTTAAATTTAATCTTTGAATACACGCCTTTGCAGTTCAACTTCTTCCGGTTTAAGGGAATCGAGATGCTCAAGTATTTTTTTTCTACCAAAGACACTGTATATCAAAGGAAACCCGTAGAAAAACCTGCTTTTTTTATATATGCTTATAGGCTTTAAGCCTTTAGTTGATTTAAGAAGGTCATCTACATCGCTCTTTACTCCCAGCCATTTTATTAATTTATATGCGATAGGCTTAGCGTATTTGGGCCAGAAAGCGCCCCCAATATGAATTATCTGCGGCGCCACCATTAAACACATTATTACAAGAGGCATTGTTGGAATTGTTTCTCTTTTTAACAATGAACTAAAAATATTGTTTTTATTAATTCTTTTGGTTTCTGTGTCCGAGTATTTGAATATGAAATAATCTTTTTCGAATCTGACCGGGGTTCTGAGATTATTGCAGTCTATTCCTTCAATGAGATATGTCTGCTTTTTATATTTTGAGTAGTTTTCCGGAAGCGTGATATCCCAGAAAGGGTAGCCTTTCTGGTAAAGCAACTCCAGCGTTCTGGCGCATAGGGCTGTGGGTAGTTTGGAAAAAGGGTTTTCCTTTATAGGATCAATTTTTAATAATGAGAAGAACTCTTTTCTTATGGCAGTTATTTTTTCTACTGTGTTTAAACCGTTCTTCTGCAAAGCCTCCTTTATCGTTTTATTTATCCGGTCTATTCTTTTTTGGAAAGTTCTCTGGTTTTCATCAGGAATGCTATGAAGTATGTTATTGTTGTTTTTAAAAAGGGTTTTTTCATCATACGTAATCATCTTTTGATAGGAATAGGGAATGCCGGGGGAAAGAACAACGGGGCTGGTTGAGCCATATTCTATTTTGAACCCTTTTGGGGAATCTTTTTCTGGGATTGAATTGTCATAGAGAATATTAAGGAAATTTGAATTTTTTAAATTGGCTTTTTCTCTAAGTTTTATAAGAAGCAGGTTTCCGTATATTTCATCGATGGGCAGGTTTATGTTCGAATGAGAAAAAGATGAAATTATTTTTATGTTATGAAAAAGACCCCTTATTTCAGGGAATTTTACGTGGCAAGCCCTGTTAAGGCTTTTTTTTATATCCTTTATGATTAAATTGGAATTTTCAGTCATTAAATGTTAACATTACTAATACTGCTTGACCGTATTAATTTTATTAATTGAAATTTGATAATCAATAGCGGCGCAGAATTTGGGAAAGAACATTTTCAAGGTTGTAAGCACCCTGTAGAGAGGAGAAAGATGACAGGAGAATCTTTAAGCCAGAAGAATATCCTTCCGGTAATTATTCAGATAAGAACGGGAAATTATAAAAATTACAGTAGTTTTTGTGAGGAAACGAGAGAATATTTGTTTTCTCTCGTTTCCCGGATGGGTGTTGAGGAAGGTCGTTATTTTGAGGGTGTTGTTGAAGAGGCGCATAAGTTCATTACGGAAAATCTTCATGTTTATAATCCAAAAGAAACTACATATATAAAATGGAGCAGGGATGTTTTGGAGGGGTATCTGTCGGATTTAACCCGAAAAAATGCCAGGAAAAAGCATGATGTGATTCAATGGGAATATGAAAATGTGGGGAATATAAATACAGATCCACAGAACTCTGTTTATTTAAAGGTTATTAGAAAGTACTTCTTAAAATGTATAAATAAAATCAGCCCCGGCAGAGAGAGAAAAGCTCTTTTGCTGAGTTTTCAAAAGCCATTTGATATGGGTTTTTGGGCGGAGTTGATTTCAGAAGATAAAAAGGATTTTGAAAACTTATTTTTAAGAGCCATTAAAAATTTGAAAAATACAGTCTTTGAAGAAAAAAGTCCCGCCCGCCTTTTTATTTTAATTAACCTCATTTCCGGGAAGCTTTCAGGCAGAAAATATATAACGGAGAAAGAACTTTCCTCTGTCGGGGATGAAGAAATGCGGGATGTTATTAAGGTGTCGCTTGAAAAAGAAAGCCTGGAAGAAGCGCTGTCGGTTCTGGGGGTAGATAAAAAAAGTTATTTTAATAAATTTTTTACGGGTCTCCGGGAGTTGCACAACAGGCTGTCTCATATCGAAACAGCCGGTTCCTGTAAAGCAGATAACGAATCTGAGGATAAGATACTTTCATACAGAAAGCATCTTGTGGATTACAATATTGGCTACAGTTCAGATTCTTCGGAAGAATTTAATAGCAAGGGCTTTAAAGAGTATAAAAAAATCATGGATTTTTTATATGTGATTTTTTCCGAACAGGCTAAGCCGCCTTCCATGAATGAGCTTCTCAGGTTTACGATTAAAAAAAATGCTTCGGATTTGCATCTGTCAGCCGGCATGCCTCCAATATTAAGGATTGATGGTGATATTTACAGAGTAGGCATTGCACCTATAGACGGTGCTATTTTAAAAAAAATGATTGAAATGATAATGAATGATGAGCAGAGGGAAATTTACAACAGGGATTATGAGATTGATTTTTCGTATGAACTTTCGCACGGGGCAAGGTTCAGGGTAAATGCATTTCATCAATACAGGGGTTCGGCCATTGCATTCAGGGCTATACCGGCAGAGTTAATGAGTTTAAAGGATATCGGTCATGATCGTGTTATAAAAAGAATAGTTGACAGTCCTTCCGGGCTTATCCTGGTAACGGGGCCTACGGGGTCGGGAAAAACCACAACTCTTTCAGCAATGATTGAATACAAAAACAAGAAAAATTATTTGAATATTTTAACTATTGAAGACCCTGTTGAATATCTGCATGAAAGTAAAAAGTGTTTAATAAATCAGCGTGAAGTGCATAAAAATACACGGAGTTTCAGCGCTGCGCTGCGTTCAGCCCTGAGGGAAGACCCGGATATTATTCTGATAGGGGAGATGAGGGATTTAGAGACAATAAAACTGGCTCTTACCGCAGCAGAAACGGGGCACCTGGTTTTGGCAACACTTCATACCAACAGCGCCCCGCAGGCAATTGACAGAATAATCGATGTATTTCCAGCCAATGAAAAGGGGATGGTGAGATTTATGCTGGCAGAATCTTTGCAGGCGGTTATTTCCCAAACCTTGATTAAAAAGAAAACAGGCGGAAGGGTTGCGGCGCTTGAGATAATGATTGCCAATGATGCCATCAGAAACCTGATTAGAGAAGAAAAAATTTCCCAGATGTATTCAACCATCCAGCTTGCCAGGGCGGAAGGCATGCAGACATTAGAACAACATCTTAAAAGCCTCGTTGAGAAAGGTATAATAGATTCCAGGAGCGCTTACAAAAAGGCCGCAAATAAAAAGGCTTTTAAAAATCAAAATATTAAAGAATAAATAGATTTTTTCAAAATGAATCAAGATAGAGACGGAACAGAAATTTTTATATTTGAAACAAATAAAGTAAACGCTGATTCTTATCTATCCTATTATTTTACAAAACCAAAGAGAATTTTTTATCTCAGGAAGAATCAGGATGTGCATAAGTTTTTCAGTGAGATTGAACATTTTTCAAAAAAGTATTACCTGGCGGGTTTTTTCTCCTATGAACTGGGCTATGTAATGGAGAAAGCCTTTAACTTAAAAGGTTTCAGCTCAAGAAGCTCGTTTCCTCTGGCGGTAATGATGGTTTTCGATGAACCTGCCGTATATGACCATCGGAAAGAAAAATTCGTTCGAGGGTTTTTCAGCTATCCTGACTATTCAGGGTACGAGATGAAAAAAATGAAACTGATGATTGATAAAAAGCGTTACTGCAGAAAGCTTAAGAAAATAAAGCGCCATATAGTCGAAGGGGACACCTATCAGCTGAATTTTACCTCAAAGTATATGTTTGATTTTAATGGAAATCCTCTTGATTTATATCGGGATTTAAAAGGGCAGCAGGGGGCCTCTTATAATGTTTTTATGAGATTTGAAGACTATTCCATTGTTTCAATTTCTCCCGAGCTGTTTTTTTACAGAAACAGGGATTTTATAAAAGTAAAGCCTATGAAAGGAACTGTCGGCAGGGGGATGAACCCTGAAGAAGATTTTAAAAACAGGGTGTTTTTGAAAAATGACGGAAAAAATCAAAGTGAAAATGTGATGATTGTTGATTTACTGAGAAACGATTTAAATCGCATATCGAATTACGGTACGGTAAGTGTGAAAAACTTATTTGAGATTGAAGAGTATAAAACCCTTTTTCAGATGACCTCCACAATAGAGAGCAAGCTAAAGAGAAATGTATCTCTCTTTGACATTTTAAAAAATATTTTCCCGTCCGGTTCGGTCACCGGTGCCCCTAAAATAAACAGCATGAAAATATTGAGAGAGCTTGAAGAAAATGACAGGAAAATATACTGTGGAGCCCTTGGATTTATGACCCCTGCAGGAGAGAGCAGATTTAATGTGGCGATAAGAACGTTGCTCTTGAAAAACTCAAAGGGTGAAATGGGAGTCGGGGGAGGTATTGTAAATGATTCCAACTGCGAAGATGAGTATGAAGAACTGAAAACCAAAGCAAGGTTTCTGATTATGAAGGAAAATGAAAAGTTTCAGAATAATTGAAACGGTGCTTTACGACTCCGTACCCGTAAACATAAAGGCCCATTTGGCTAGAATGGAAAAATCCGCAAAATACTTTAATTTTGATTACGATGAACGGAAAATTTACAGGATACTGGAGGAATTAAAAGAAAAATATCCGGAGGGCATCTTTAAGCTGCGAATTCTTCTTTCGAAAAACGGGTATATCCGCATTGAAAAAAAGGCCATCGGAGAGTTTGCGGATGAAAGAGCGGTTATTTCAGATAAAAAAACGGATCCCGGTAATGTGTTTCTTTACCATAAAACCACAAACAGAAATCTATATGCCAGAGAGCTGAAAAGGGTTAGAAAGAGCGGATATTATGATGTGTTGTTTTTTAACAAAAAATGGCAACTCACGGAAGGAGCCATATCCAATGTATATATAAAGGAAGAGGAGAGCATATATACACCTGAATTGGAGTGCGGATTGCTCAATGGAACTGTTAGAAGGAATCTGGTAAAATCGGGTGAAGTAAAAGAGAAAAATATTTTTTATGAAGATTTATTATCTGCAGATGAGGTATATGTATCAAATTCTATAATAGGTTTAAAAAAAATTAGCCTGGAAAAGCCTTAATTATGATAATAAAAAGCGGGAGTATCGCAAAATATTTGACTTTTTCGTTCTTTTCACTTACTAATTTATAGTAGAGGATAACAACATTCATCTTTAAAAGGAGCAGAGCTATGGATGATGACACGCTGAAAATCATAAAAAGCGAAGTAAGTCAGAACTTAAAGATAATAAAAAACGATATTAAAAAAATGAAAGAAAATTCGTGTAACGGTTTTTCTCTTGATGAAACCATCAGAACAGTTCACTCCTTAAAGGGAATTCTTTCTATTGCTGGATATGATAATCTCCCTGAAGTAGTAAATCTTATTGAAAGTATTTTAACTGAAATAGATGATGACAAATCCTGTAATAATGGTTCTTATCTGGATTTGTTGCTGGAAGGGCTTGATGTGGTTGAAAAAAATACTGAAAAAGACAACGGGGGGTGCGGCGATATAGAGAAAAAGCTTTCAGATGTACTCAGAAAAATAAAAGAATAAATGGGATTTTTTAAATAACCGGGGAGGTTTAGCTGATTTGATATTCGGAAAAAAGAAAGATTATGTTTTGATAGTTGATGATTCACCCACTGTAGTGGAAATGCTGTCTCACATTCTTGCGGCGAAATACAATGTGTTGAAGGCAACCTCGGGCAAGGAAGCTATAGAAATAGCGCGCAAATCAAAACCGAAAGTTGTAGTTATGGATGCGCGTATGCCTGAAATAGATGGATGGATGGCGTGTAAAATAATAAAGGAAACTGCGGCAACAAAAAAAATCAAGGTACTTATGTGCACCGGCGCATCAAAAGGAAAAGAAGTTAAAAAAGCTTTCAATATGGGGGCGGACAGTTTTATCATGAAACCCGTTGTGCCGAGCAAATTACTTGCAAAAGTAAATGAGTTAATGTAATCTAACCTTATAGAGAACCCACATTAGAAAAGACTTGCGTTATCAAGTTTGACAATAACTTGAAAATTTTACTAACATAGGCACTCAAAGAAATAAATTGGAAAAAGAATAAAAGTAAGGGTAATTAATGTACCCTCGTAGCTCAATGGATAGAGCAACGGCCTTCTAAGCCGTAGGTTGGGCGTTCGAATCGCCCCGAGGGTACCAGATAAAAACGGGCCGCTAGCTCAACTGGCAGAGCAAGTGACTCTTAATCACTGGGTTCGGGGTTCAAGTCCCTGGCGGCTCACCAAATTAGTTGTCGCGGTGGCGGAATTGGCAGACGCGCCAGGCTTAGGACCTGGTTCCCACGGGAGTGCGAGTTCAACTCTCGCCCGCGACACCAGGATTTAAGTAAAGTGAGAGGTAAGAATAGATGGAAAAAGAGATAAATTATAAAATTAACGATATTTCAGAATGCAAAAGGGAAGTGGAAATAGAAATGCCCTGGGAAGAGGTAGATGGGTATTTAAAGAAATGTTATAAAGATATAGCAAAAGAGGTTTCTATGCCCGGATTCAGAAAGGGCAAGGTTCCGCTGCGGATAGTAAAGGAAAGGTTTAAATCAGAAGCAAAAGGACATTTTCTAAATAATTACATTCCCGATATACTGACAGATGTTTTTACAAAAGAGGAGATTAATCCGGCAAACACACCAAATATTACTGACTTTAAACTCGAGGAGGGAAGCCCGTTTCACTTAACTACTGAAGTGGAAGTGATGCCTGATATACAGGTTAAGAAATATAAAAAACTAAAGTTGAAAAAGCCTGTTTATGAAGTAAGTGAAAAAGACATAGAGGAAACAATTGAAAACTTAAGGGAAAAAAACAGCACTTTGAAAAGCAGGGATGGTGTTGCCGGAAATGGAGACCATGTTTTTGTTGATTTGAGGGTTTTTATGGGGGATGAGGAAATAAATTTAAATAATCCGCGGCTTAGCTACTTTGAAATAGGCGGAGAAAATGTTCTGCCGGGATTTGATAAGAATATAATTGGAATGAAAAAGAATGAAGAAAAGGAAGTAAAGTACAAGTTCCCTGAAAATTATGAGAACAGAGAGATTGCGGGAAAAGAAGCGGTCTGCAAATTGACTGTAAAAGAGGTTAAAGAAAAGTCGGTTCCTTCTAAAAAGGAAATTGCTCAAAGTATGGGTTTTGAAAATGAAAGGAAACTGAGAAAACACATAAAAGAAAATATGAAAAAACGGTTGGATGGAAATGCAAAGAATGAGCTTGAGAATAAGATTGTAGAGCAGCTTTTAAGTAAAAACGAGTTTGGAGTACCGGAAGGACTTGTTGAAGAAAAGACAGAGGAGAACCTTCAGAGAGGCAAGGCGTATATTCAGCAGCAGGGGGGGGACCCATCTGAAATTGATGTCGAATCCATGAAGAAAAAAACAGTCAGGGAAATAAGGGCTGGATTAATATTATCTAAGATAGCTCAGCAGGAAGGAATTGAAGTAAAAGATGAAGACCGGGAAAAAGAAAAAAAGAGAATGATGGAAATGTTCGGAACAAATGATCCGGATAAAGTAAAAAACTTTGTGAATGAAAACTCAATATTAACAAATAAGGTGTTTGAATTTATAAAAAGACATGCGAAAATAAAAGAAGTAAAAGTGGAAGAAGAGTTAAAAAAGAACTAAACAGGAGGTTTATAAAGAATGTCTGAAAAAAAAGATGAATTAATGCAGCTTATTCCTATGGTGGTTGAAAAAAGCCAGAGGGGAGAAAGGGCTTATGATATATATTCAAGGCTGTTAAAGGACAGGATAATTTTTGCCGGCACCCCGATTAACGACAATATTGCAAATGTGATTATTGCTCAGCTGCTGTTTCTTGAAGCCGAAAGTCCAGATAAGGAGATTTCCCTTTATATAAACTCTCCGGGTGGTTCAGTAACGGCGGGACTGGCAATATATGATACAATGCAGTATATAACGCCTAAAATTTCCACAATCTGCATGGGGCAGGCCGCCTCGATGGCCGCTGTTATACTGGCGGCGGGAGATAAAGGAAAAAGATATGCTCTTTCAAATGCAAGGGTTTTAATACATCAGCCGCTTGGCGGGGTTCAGGGACAGGCCACGGATATAGGTATTCAGGCGAAGGAAATCATGAGAATTAAAAAAACCATAAACAGAATTATGGCAGACCATACGGGACAGAAGATAAAGAAGGTGGCGAAGGACACCGAGCGTGATTTTTTTATGGTTCCGGAAGAGGCGAAAGATTACGGTATTGTAGATGAAGTTATTAAAAGCAGAAAAGAGATAAAATAACGGAGTTAAAGCATTGAGTGACGATATTTTTAAGTTTGATATGAAAAAATGCGTATTTTGCGGAAAAGGTGAAAATGAAGCCTTCAAAATGGTAGGAGATAGGGGCACATTCATATGTGATGAATGCATAAAAAAATCCAATGAATTAATAAACAGGGTGGCGGATAAGGAGAGAAAGGCTGCGACCAGGAAATTGCCCCGTCCGAGCGAAATAAAAAATATTCTGGATCAGTATGTGATAGGACAGGAGATGGCTAAAAAAATTATATCTGTTGCTGTATACAATCACTATAAACGGGCGGGTTTGACGGGCAAGGGGCCCTTCTCTTTTGAAAACAGAAGAGATGCTATAGAATTAGAAGATGACGTAGAGCTGGAAAAGTCTAATATTCTCCTTGCGGGCCCGACCGGTTCCGGGAAAACACTTATGGCGAGAACGCTTGCGGATATACTTGACGTGCCTTTTGCAATAGCAGACGCTACCACTCTGACAGAAGCGGGATACGTAGGTGAGGATGTGGAAAATATAATTTTGCGCCTGTTGCAGAACGCTGCTTTTGATGTTGAGATGGCGCAGTGGGGAATAATATACGTAGATGAAATAGACAAAATATCCAGAAAGTCGGAAACACCTTCAATTACAAGGGATGTGTCGGGTGAGGGGGTACAGCAGGCGCTGCTGAAAATTTTGGAGGGAACGGTAGCAAATGTGCATAAACAGGGGGGGAGAAAGCATCCAAATCAGAAATTCATAAAAGTAGACACCACGAATATACTTTTTATTTGCGGTGGTGCCTTTGACGGTATGGAGAGTATAATTTCAAGTAGAATCAGTGATAAACAGGTCGGCTTCGGGTCCAGGCTGGTTAGGGGAAAGAAAAAAAATATTGGGGAGTTGTTCAGCAAGACCCAGCAGCAGGACCTGACAAAGTACGGATTGATCCCGGAGCTTGTTGGAAGACTTCCTGTGATAGGCCCGTTTAATGATTTAAACCGGGATGATCTGGTAAGGGTATTAAAGGAGCCGAAAAATTCTCTTGTAAGGCAATATAAGAAATTATTTGCATTAGAGGGAATAAGGCTAACTGTTACGGAGGACGCTCTGCATAAAATAGCAACCCGGGCCAGTGAACAATCAAGAGGGGCAAGAGGACTGAGGACGATAATTGAAAATATTATGCTGGATATAATGTATGATATTCCTGACAGAGAAGATGTTGTTGAGTGCATCGTTAACGGCGAAGTGGTTGAAAAGAGGTCTGCTCCTGTAGTTAAAACTGCATGAAATACCTGAAAATAAACTGTATATCACCTGGTGAATATAGGAGGAAATATAAATGAAAAATAAATTGAAAGTGCTTGTTACTGACAATCTTTCTTCAAGCGGCTTGGAAATTTTAAGAAAAAGCGGTTTTGAGGTTAAGATGGATTCCTCGCTTGACGGAAAAAATCTTGAAAAAGAAATAAGGGGTTATGACGGGTTAATAATACGAAGCGGAACAAACGTTACAAAAGAGATAATAGATAATGCGGATAAGCTGAAAATCATTGGCAGGGCAGGGGTCGGGGTTGATAATGTTGACTTGGAGTCTGCCACAAGGAAGGGTATAGTTGTGATGAACGTACCTGCCGGAAATACAATTTCGGCATGTGAGCATACATGGGCCCTGATAATGAGTTTGCTCAGGAATGTTCCTTTTGCGCATCAGGCTCTTTCGGAAAAAAAATGGCAGAAGAAAAAGTACAAGGGCAAGGAGTTATACGGAAAAAAGCTGGGGGTTGTGGGGCTTGGAAAAATCGGGTATGAGGTGGCAAAGCGAGCAAATGCATTCGGAATGCATGTGCTCGTTCATGACCCATACACAAGCGCCGATAAGGCTAAAGAGGTTAAGGCCGATATGGTAGAACTGGAAGAACTCCTGAAGGAGTCCGATGTAATCACTCTTCATATGCCCGTAAACGAAAAAACAAAGAACTTTATAAATGAAGATACGATAAAGAAGATGAAAAAGTCTTCTTTTTTGATAAATTGCGCCAGGGGCGGAATTGTTAATGAAGAGGATCTTGCAGAGGCTGTAAAAGAGGGGAGAATATCCGGAGCTGCTGTAGATGTTTACAAAGAGGAACCGACAAGCGATTCGCCGCTGCTGGGTCTGAACAATGTTATTCATACCCCCCACCTTGGGGCTGCAACCTCTGAGGCCCAGGAGAGGGTTGCCGTTGAAATCGCCGAGCAGGTTTCAGTTTTTCTTAAAACGGGTAAAATTGTAAATGCGGTAAATGCTGTTGGTGCTGACATAGAAGTGGAACTGAAAAAACTTGCAGAAAAACTGGGTGTATTTGCAGGCCAATATACTGAAAAGTTGACAAAAAAGGCAGTAATAAGCTATAAAGACAAAATCAGAAAAAGCGGTGAATCAGTAAGCAGGTTCATTTTAATGGGGTATCTTTCTCAATTTAATGAAGGGGTAAACCTGGTAAATGCTCAGATGTTAGCAACCGAGAAGGGAATGAGAGTTGCAAAACAGGTGGTTTCCGACAATGACATGTACGGGGAAATTAAGATTGAGTTTAATGGCGATTTTTCTATTGAAGGGGGGATAATCGGCAAAAAGGCGAGACTTACCGGGTTGAACGGGTATATATTTGATATACCGCTTTCCGGAAATCTGCTTGCAATATGTAACATAGACAGGCCGGGCATAGTAGGGCACATAGGAACCATACTGGCGGATTATGAAATAAATATTGCATCTATGGAAGTGGGGCGGGAGAAGATTGGCGGAAAAGCGGTTACAATAATAGAAGTGGATGGAGATATTCCCGAAGAGGTAGTAGAAAAACTGAAAAAAGTTGAATATATAGAAGATGTGAAAAACATAAAAGTGAGCCAGTAGCTCAGTTGGAAGAGCAGCGGCCTTTTAAGCCGTTAGTCGAAGGTTCGAGTCCTTCCTGGCTCACCATAATTCAGTGTGAAAAGAGGGTTTAAGTACGCTGAAAAATAGAAGAAGTGAGAGTTTAAAAACAATAAAAACATTAGAAAAAGGGAGCTGATAAATATATGAAGAAGAAAATACATCCAAAAATGTATGAGGTAGAGGTTGAATGCGCGTGCGGCGAAAACTTCACTACGCTTTCAACACAGAAAAAGATAAGAGTGGAGATGTGTTCTGCATGCCATCCTTTTTATACCGGAGAACAGAGATTAGTCGATTCAGCAGGCAGAGTTGAAAAGTTTGAAAGAAAGTACGGAAAAAAATAAAAACCTGTTTTCAGAGTGGTTAATCCGTGAAAGTTCAGACTGAAAAAACAGCTTGTCAGAGTGGTTCAATCCGGGAAGATACAAACTGAAAAATCAGCTTTTCAAAATGGATTGTTCCAGTCCATAATTGATGGTGCTTTTTAAAAAATAAGATACTGGACAAATTGACCCCATTTTTCAATCCCGCCTTTTTTTAAACGTTTTAACAATCAAATTCCTAATTATAATATTTTCCGAACCGCTTAGAGGCTGTACAAATCGAAGTAAAAAGTAAAGGCAGTGGTTTGTTGCCTTGAATATAGAAAACAGGCCATGCTGCGGGATAAATTATTTAAGGGAGCCGCGAGCTTATTATTTGAAGCAAGAAAACTTGGAGGGGAATTATTTAAGAGAGCCGCGAGCTTGTTATTTGAAGCAAGAAAAACATGGTGGGGAATTATTTAAGAGAGTTGCAAGCTTAAGGCAGTGGTTTGTTGCCTTGAATATAGAAAACAGGATATGCTGCGGGATAAATTATTTAAAGGAAGAAAAACTTGGGGGAAATTATTTAAGAGAGCCGCGAGCTTATTATTTGAAGCAAGAAAAACATGGTGGGAAATTATTTAAGGGAGCCGCGAGCTTATTATTTGAAGCAGGAAAAACTTAGGGCGGGAATTATTCAAGAGAGTTGCAAGCTTATGTTTTATAGATAAAATGGGGTTTACAGGAACATGTTTGAAAAATTTGAAAAGTTAAAAAAGGAATATAAAGAAGTTGAAAAGAAGCTGACCCTTCCGGAGATAGCTGATAACCCGTCAAAAATTGAAGAACTCGGCCGCCGGTATGGCGAGCTAAAAGAGCAGGTGGAAACATACCGGAAATACCTGAAACTCAAAAAAGAATACGAGCAGGCAAAGAATCTGTTTGAGCAGGAAAAAGCCGATATGAAAGACCTTGCTGCCGAAGAGATGGAAATCTTATCTGAAAAAATTGAAAAAACTGAAAAAGAATTGAAAAATTATCTTCTGCCTAAGGACCCGGACGAGAATAAAGATGTGATAATTGAGATAAGGGCCGGAACAGGCGGTGACGAAGCGGCGCTGTTTTGCTATGAATTATACCGCATGTATGCAAGGTTTGCCGAAAGTTCCGGATGGAATATTGATATATACAGTTCGAATAAAACCGGCCTGGGGGGATTTAAAGAAATAATTTTCTCTGTTGAAGGAAAAAATGTGTATGGAAATCTGAAATGGGAAAGCGGTGTTCACAGGGTTCAGCGCGTGCCCGAGACAGAATCCGGCGGCAGGATACATACATCCGCATGCAGTGTGGCGGTGCTTTCTCATGCCGATCCGGTGGAGATAAATATAAGTAAAGATGATTTGAGGATTGACACTTACAGGGCTTCCGGGAAGGGCGGACAGCATGTTAATGTAACCGATTCGGCAGTGCGGATAACTCATTTGCCTACGGGAATTGTTGTGCAGTGTCAGGATGAGCGCTCGCAGATGCAGAATAAGAGAAAAGCCATGAATATGCTCAGAGCCAGAATAAAAGAGCATGTTAAAATCCAGCAGGAAAAAGAGCAGGGGGCCCGAAGGCGGAATCAGATTGGTTCGGGAGATAGAAGCGAAAAAATAAGGACATACAATTTCCCTCAAAACAGGGTGACAGATCACAGGGCGGGCCTTACAGTTCATAAACTCGAAGAATTAATCGATGGAAATTTAGCCGAATTCCTGGAAGAAATAAAGAAAAGAATCAGAGAAAAGCAGTTAAGAGAGCTTTGATGGTAAAGAAACCGACTGTCAGTGAACTTCTTGATGAGGGCAGAAGGGTTATCGGAGATAAGGTTGAAGCCGAGTTTCTTCTGGGGCACATACTTAAGGTTAAGAGAAGTTTTTTAATTCTGGAATCAAAAAGTACGCCTGATAGTGAAGCTGTCGGGCTCTACAGAAATCTTATCCAAAAAAGAAAAAAGGGGGTCCCTTCGGCTTATTTAACAGGCGAGGCCTGTTTTATGGGGATGAAATTTACGGTTACTCCCGCCACGTTCATACCGAGGCCGGAAACTGAAATAATGGTTGAAAAATGCATGGAGTATATAGACGGAATGAAAAAAAAACCTTCAGTGGTTGAACTTGGCGCCGGAAGCGGCAATATTGCTGTCGCGCTTGCAAAGCTTAAAGGCGCGGAAGTGACGGCTCTGGAAAAATCCCCTTCTGCATTGAAAGTCGCACGGCGTAATGCTCAAATCCATAAAGTTGAGAACAGGGTTAATTTTATCCAGGGGGACATGTTTTCAGATGAAGACATTATAAAGAGCAAATTTGATATTCTTATTTCCAACCCCCCTTATGTGTCGGAAACTGATTACGAGGCGCTTTCAAATGAGGTCAGAAGGGAACCTGCCGGTGCATTAAAAGCGGGAAACTCCGGAATGAGTTTTATAAAGGGAATACTCTCTCGCTCCGGAAGGTATGTAAAGAGAGGCGGAAGAATCTTTATTGAGATAGGGTATGATCAGGGTGAGGCGGTAATTAGGTATGCACGGCAGATGAAGAATCTTAGCAAACCTTTTTTAGTGAAGGATTACTCCGGCATAGACAGGGTTTTTATCAGCGAGGTGGGCCCGCAATAAATGAGAATGCGAACAGGTATTCTGGCTTACGGACGGTCCGCATAATAGAAAAGTTGCGGTTAAATTTGTTATAATGGCGAAAATTAATCTGATTGCTGTTTTTACGCTCCGGAAAAATTTATTATGGAAATATAAGAGTGAATAAAAAAACAAAAAAAATATGTGTAAAGGGGCCTGCTTCGTTAAAAGGAAAAGTTAATGTGGGGGGCTCGAAGAACGCCGTACTTCCTATTCTGGCAGCTACGCTTATATCCGATGAGGAAAGCATAATCCGAAATGTTCCCGATATGACCGATATAACGGTGATGATAGCTATGCTTAGGGTGCTGGGTAAAACTGTTGAGAGAAACGGGAGCGTGGTTACTGTAAGGAAGTCTGATGGGCTTACGGGCGAAGCTCCCTACAGGCTGGTTAGAAAATTGAGGGCTTCGGTTCTTGTTATGGGAGGCCTGGCCGCCAGGAAAAAAAATATAAGGGTTGCCCTGCCGGGAGGATGCGCAATTGGAACGAGGCCCATAGATATTCATCTCAAGGGATTCAAAAAAATGGGGGCGGATATTAAGGTTTCTAAGGGTTTTGTGAACTTAAATTCATCCGGGCTCAGGAGCGCGGTTATAAATTTGGATTACCCTTCTGTGGGGGCTACGGAAAACCTTGCGATAGCCGCCAGCCGTACGGAGGGGGAGACGGTCCTGGAAAATATTGCCAGGGAGCCCGAGGTTGAAGAAATGCTGGCTTTTCTGGAAGCGATGGGTGTGGAGATAGAGCCTTCTTCGAGGTCAGTTAAGATAAGGGGAAGGAAAGAGTTCAGGCCGGTTGATTTTACAGTTATGGATGACAGGATACAGGCGGGCACATACCTTATTGCGGGGGCTCTGAAAGGGTCAAAGGTTGAAATAGACTTCTCCCATCCGCATGTTCTGGAAGCCCTTATTCATAAGTTGGAGGAAAGCGGCGCGGATGTGGATGTGGACGGGAACAAAATAAGGGTTTGCGGGCCTTCGCGCCCCATGCCTTCTGAAATAAGAACGGCGCCGTATCCGGGGTTTCCTACAGACCTTCAGGCCCCTTTTTGCGCTTACCTGGCGCGGACAAAGGGGGTAAGCGTGGTCAGCGAGGAGGTTTTTGAAAACAGGTTTCTTCACTGCGCCGAACTTATGAGGATGGGGGCGGACCTTGAGGTTAAGGGTGAATCCGTTATTGTAACGGGGGTTAAAAACCTTACGGGGGCTCCGGTAAAGGCCTGTGACTTAAGAGGCGGCGCTGCTTTGATTATCGCGGCCCTGTCTGCAAAGGGGCTTACTGAAATTACAGGGATATCCCACATTGAACGCGGGTATGATAATATTGTTCATATTTTGAGAAGCCTCGGGGCTGACATTAGGGAAGAGGAAGAAGTTAACGGGGAAAGCCTGAATAATGATTAGGAAAGTAAGTAAAATAATAAAAGACGTCAAAAAAAAGGGTGATAAGGCGCTTATAAAGTATACAAAAAAGTTTGACGGTGTGAGGTTGTCCCCGGATGAGATAGAGGTTTCTTTAAAAGAACGCCGCCGCCAGGCCGCCAGGGTGGATAAAAAGTTGTATGATGCCCTTAAAGAGGCTGCTGAAAACATTGAGAGATATTCACTAAAGGAGCTGGAGGGGTGCCGGGGCGCCTCGGTTTCGAAGGAAGGCATTGACATAGAAGACATCTTTGAGCCGGTTGAAAGCGCGGGCTTATATGTTCCCGGGGGCAGGTACAGCTACCCTTCTTCTGTTTTAATGGGGGCGGTGCCTGCGAGAGTTGCGGGCGTAAAAAAAATAGTTATGGTTACGCCCCCGGGCAAACTTACTCCTGGGGTCCTTTCGGCTGCCGAGATTGCCGGCGTTGACAGGGTATACAGGGTCGGGGGGGCTCAGGCAGTGGCAGCCCTGGCCTACGGAACCCAGACCGTATACAGGGTTGATTTTATAGCAGGCCCGGGAAACAGCTACGTTCAGAAGGCGAAAGTCCTTCTTTCAGACAGGGTTGGTATTGATATGTTTGCGGGCCCAAGCGAGGTTGCCGTTATTGCTGATGAATTCCAGGATGTTAATGTTATAGTGGGGGATCTTGCTGCTCAGGCCGAGCATTCTCCCGATTCGAGATCATTTTTTTTCACCTTTAATGAGAAGCTTCTTGAGGAGGTCAGAAAAGGAATCCCGGGTGATCTGGCTTCTCAGGTTAACCTTGCTCTTGTAAAAGACATTGAAGAGGCGGTTGAGGAAGTTAATCTCATAGCTCCCGAGCATCTGCAGCTGATGTGCATGAACGACTCCGTTAAAAAAATCAAAAAGAAAGTGAGAAATGCCGGCGCGGTTTTTGTGGGGGAGAACTCCCCGGTAGCCCTGGGGGATTACTGGGCAGGCCCTTCTCATACGCTGCCTACGGGCGGCGCGGCAAAATACAGCGAGGGATTGGGAGTAAGGAGTTTTCTAAAGAGAATTCCTTTTATAAAATGCAGTAAGAGCGCCTTGAAGGAAGCCGGAGATAAGATTATGAGGATAGCGGAGGAAGAGGGGATGAAGTATCATTCTCTTTCGGTAAAAAGGAGAGTTTTAAAAGATTGAACAGGTATGTAAAGAAAAGAATATCCGCGATGGAGCCGTACAAAGTGCAGGATGTTGATGAGGGGGAGATTAAACTTGATGCGCAGGAGAATCCTTATGATATACCCGGGGAAATAAAGGATAAGATAAAAGAAAGAATTTATGGGATCAGGATGAACAGGTATCCCGACCCGGACAATGCTGCATTAAAGAGATACATTGCCGATTACTGCGGTGTTTCGCCGGAAAATATAGTTCTGGGTAACGGTTCGGATGAACTGATAATGCTTCTTTTATTTTCCTGCGGCGGAGAGGGGAAAAAGGCCGCGGCGGCCGAACCTACTTTTTCGATGTACAGAATTCTTTCAGAACTTACCGGAACCGTCTACAAAGGGATACCGCACGGAGAGGGCTTCAGTCTTCCCGATAAAGATATTCTCTCGGTTTCTCCGGATATTGTTTTTATGGCATACCCGAACAACCCTACCGGAAACTGCTACAGTAAAGAAAAGATAAACAGAATACTTTCGAGCGATTCGGTTTTGACTGTTCTGGATGAGGCGTATTATGAGTTTTCCGGGAAAAGTTTCATCAGCTCCGTACAGGAGCGGGAAAACCTGGTTGTCTTGAGGACTTTTTCAAAGGCTTTTTCGCTGGCGGGTGTCAGGGCCGGGTACCTTATTACAAATGAAAATCTTGCCCGCGAGCTTAGAAAAGCCCAGCTTCCTTACAATTTCAGTTCGGTTGCCCAGGTTGTAGTTGAGGAGGTGATTAAAAACAGGGAGTCTATTCTTTATACTGTAAATGAGCTTGTTGAATCCAGAAAAAAACTCTACAGGGAGCTGGAGGGGGTTTCGTTCATTAAACCTTATAATACCGAAGCGAATTTTATACTTATGAAAATAGAGAAAATCCGGCGGGTTTTAGATTCCCTAAGAAAAAGGAATATTAAAGTAAGGAGGTTTAAGTCACAGAGTATGCGCGACAAACTGCGCGTTACGGTAGGCAGGCCTGAAGAAAACGAGAGGTTTCTGAAAGCGGTAATAGAATCATTTTCAGGATATAATGTGGAGGTAGAATGAGAAAAGCAAAAGAGAAAAGGAAGACCCGGGAGACAGATATTGAGGTTTCTGTAAATCTTGACGGTAATGGCGACGCCGACATAAAGACGCCTTATGGATTTTTCGATCATATGCTCAACCAGCTTTCCAGGCATTCAGGGATAGATATGAGGATAAGGGCCGGTGGGGATGTTGAGGTCGATGCGCATCATTCAGTTGAGGATACCGCATCGGTTCTTGGAAAGGCGATTGATAAGGCATTGGGAGAGAGGAAGGGAATTGAGCGTTACGGATGGGCCATGCTTGCGATGGATGAGGCAAGATGCGATACCGCCGTTGATCTGGGGGGGCGGAGTTTTCTTGTTTATAATGTTGACTACCCTGTTCCCTGGGACCCGAAGGGTGATTTTGATTATTCTCTAATAAAGGAGTTTATGTATTCTTTTGCAAGGGCCCTGAGGGCCACGCTTCACATTAACCTTGCCTACGGTGAAAACAACCATCATATTGCGGAGAGTGTATTTAAGTCTCTTGCAAAATCAATCGGAAAAGCTGTAAAGGTTTCAGGAAAGGGCCTTCCCTCCACAAAAGGGGTAATATAATTTGCGGTTTTCGAAGGCTTGACGCCATAGAAATGTGCATATGAGGAGAGTGTAATGATACTGATTCCGGCTGTAGATATAAGGGGGGGGAATTGTGTAAGGCTTTTGCAGGGCAGGGCGGAAGATGAAACTGTTTATTCCCCGGATCCTCTGAAGATGGCAAAAAAGTGGCAGGATATGGGGGCGAAAAGGCTTCATGTTGTGGATTTAGACGGCGCTTTTTCAGGGAAAACAAAGAATGCCGGGGTAATTTTACGGATTGCAAAAGAGCTTGATATTCCGGTGCAGACAGGCGGGGGTATCAGGGATTATGAGACAGTTAGGAGGCTGTTGGCGGGAGGGATAAGCCGCGTAATTCTGGGAACATCGGCCCTGTATGACAGGGGCTTTTTAAAAAAGGCGGTATCCGAATGGCCTGAAAAAATAATTGTCGGGATTGATTCAAGGTCAGGAAAGGTGGCAACTGCAGGATGGAAAGAAGTAAGTATAAAAGATGCCTGTGATTTTGCGCAGGAAGTTCAGAAGATGGGGGTAAGGGAGATTATTGTCACTGATATTAAAAAAGACGGCACAATGAAAGGCCCGAATGTCAGGTGGATTGAAAAAGTCGCACGGAAGGTTGATATTTCTGTTATAGCTTCCGGAGGCGTCTCGGGCGTCGAAGACTTAAAAAGCTTGAAGGAGCTGAAGCTTTCAAACCTGACAGGAGTTATTGTTGGGAAGGCCCTTTATGCAGATGAGGGTTTTATGCCAAAGGCACTAAGAACACTAAAAGAGGAGAACTAAATGGATTCAGGTAAAATAAAATTTAACGAAAAAGGGCTTGTCCCCTGTATTACCCAGGATTACTCAGACGGCAGTGTTTTAATGCTGGCGTATATGAAC
>Ga0207421_10000274_pt1 | contig 64737 bp, 46 predicted proteins | sample SodLakKL_010_SED_4_FD_187542 | JGI IMG/M metagenome (GOLD analysis project Ga0207421, IMG submission 187542) | Alkaline sediment microbial communities from Lake Tanatar, Kulunda Steppe, Russia - 8KL_010_SED (SPAdes) (version 2) | ecosystem: Environmental > Aquatic > Non-marine Saline and...
CAACGTCATTCCGGGCAAGGGAGCGTAGCGACCGCAGACCCGGAATCTATGGTATATTCAAGATGGATTGCCGGGTCAAGCCCGGCAATGACGAAATCGGTGGAGGGTTCTGATAAAATCAAAACTGGAAATTTCTCGGAATAGATTGTAAACTATAAATAGACGAAAATAGATCGACAAAGACAGCCTTAGACACAGCAGCCAGAGAAGAGAGAACGAATATACCAGAAAATACCGGTGGGACAAAAAATGTCGATTGTAGAAGAGAGCGGCGCACTCCTGTCTTCAAATCCTCTTACCCCAACCTTCATTTTATCCCGACATAGTTTATCTGCGTCTAACATTTATTTTAGAGGTGAATTGCAGTGGAAGTAACATGGTACGGTCACGCCTTTTTTAAATTGGAGACTGAGAATGACAAAATTTACGTGGATCCGTTCATCGAAGGCAACGAGCTCTGTCCAATAGAAGTTGATGAAATAAAGTCGGCCGACTACGTAACGGTTACCCACGGCCACGATGACCACTACGGACAGGCGGTGAAAATTTGCAAAAATACCGGGGCAACACTGGTTGCCAATTATGAAATTACCGTCGACGCCAGCGAGCAGGGGGTTAGCGATGTAGAACCGATGAATATTGGGGGGAGTGTTAGCGGTGAAGAGGTCAAATTTCACATGACCGAAGCACTACATTCTTCCGGCGCCCTCGGTCACCAGTGCGGCTTTGTCATTGAAACACCTGAGTTAAACGTCTATCACGCCGGAGACACGGGACTGTTCTCCGACATGGAGCTGATCGGCGAGATGCTTGAACCCGAGCTTGCGCTACTGCCGATCGGAGATCGCTTTACCATGGGGCCCCCGAGCGCAAGCCGCGCCGTCGAGATGCTGGGCGTTAGCCAGGTAATACCAATGCACTACAACACTTTTGAACCGATAAGCCAGGACCCGGAAAAGTTCAAAAAGCTGGTCGGCTACGAAGCAGAAGTGATTGTTCTACAGCCGGGCCAGACACACTTTAGTCGCGGCATCGAATGATGATTTATGGTCGAAAACAGCAAATTTGAACAAAAGAACCAGCGTCGCTGGTCTCTGGCTCAGGTCGACGCATCAGGGGACTTTGAAGATAACCTCCGGCAGACACTGAATTTGATTGAGTCGGCGCGGACAGACGGCTGCTCGCTGATTGCTTTTCCCGAAAACTTCCTGCTGCGGGGTGACGGTGATACCATTAGAACTCTTGGTTATAAAGCGGGAGAAGAAGGACTAAAACAGCTAAGAAAAAAAGCAAAAGAAGAGAAGATAAATATTATTGCCGGATCAATTCCGGAACCGGTCGGCGAGGCGGGAGGATTTTATAACACGGCCTATTTTATAGACAGCACCGGTGAAATTAGCGCCTTTTACCGAAAAATACATCTGTTCGACATTGAGCTTGCGGATGAGTTCAAGCTAAGAGAGGCGGACTATTTAAAGCCGGGGAAAGAGGTTGCGGTAGTGGATTTTGACGGGTTCAAGTGCGGTGTCGGTATCTGCTACGACCTCCGCTTTCCAGAACTTTTTCGGCAACTGAGCAAAGCGGGGGCGGAAGTTATTTTCGTGCCGGCCTGCTTCACCGATGAGACAGGAAAGGTCCACTGGCGGCCACTGCTGCAAGCTCGAGCTATTGAAAATCAATGTTACGTGATTGCACCGGCACAGACAGGAAAAAATAGAATTAACGGCGTCGACAGCCATGGTAACAGCCTGGTGGTTGATCCCTGGGGGCAAGTGGTGGCTGAGAAAAAAAGACGCCCGGGACTGTTAAATTTCACAATAAATAGAAACAGAATAAATGAGATACGCCGGAAACTGCCGGCCCTCCAGCACAGGGAGCTGAACTAATAATGCGCGAAGTTTACGAAAATTATTTTGGTTTTAAGAACAAGCCGTTCAACGTTACACCAGATCCCGACTTTCTCTATTACAGCGACCAGCACAAGGAAGCCCTCGCGCACATGATGTATGGCGTGCAGGAGCGCAAGGGTTTCGTGCTGGTAACCGGGCGGGTGGGGACGGGGAAAACCACAGTATGTAGGGCCTTTTTAAAGGAACTGGACGAATCAGTAAAAACTGCGCTTGTCTTAAATTCAACCATGAATTTCAACGAACTTCTGCTGACAATTGCCGAAGACCTGGGTATAAAACTGCCAGAGAACCCGACAAAAAAGGAAGTAATCGATCTATTACAGGAGTTTGTAATCGACCAGTATGAACGGGGCAATAACGTCTGTCTGGTTATTGACGAAGCACAGAATTTGGACTACGACGTGCTGGAGAACCTGCGTCTTTTGTCTAATTTTGAGACGGACAAAGAGAAACTATTTCAGATTGTATTGGTCGGACAGCCAGAACTAAACAGCCTGCTGGGGGAAAAAGAGCTGCGCCAGTTAAAACAGAGAATTGCGGTGCGCAGTCACCTGTCGAATCTTGACAGAGAAGAAACCCGGGAGTATGTGCTGCATCGGTTGGAAGTAGCCCAGCCTGAAAAACCGTTAAAGGTAAGTCGCGATGTATTTAAAAAACTTTACCAGGTAACTCGCGGCAATCCGCGACTGATAAACTTAATCTGCGACCGTGCCCTGATGGCAGCTTACGTTGAGGAGACACACCTGATCAACAAGCAGCACCTGGTTACGGCGGCCGAGGAGCTGTTGGCGGACGGCGAAGGATATAAAAACGGTTATTTAACCAGCTCACGAGCAATACGGAGACTACGCTCACTGATTAACTCGTCGTGTTTGCGCGACAGGTTATCAAACCCCGGTTGGCTTTTAAGAGCGTTAGCAGCAGCCCTTGTCGTCTTATTCCTGGGAGCCGGCCTGGGCTGGGTGATAAATCAGATGCAAACAATCCTATCGTCTGATGCACCGGTAATCAGCACGAGTGAAGTAGAGGAGGGGATTGTTTCAAAAACAGAGGAAGAAGAGAAAGAGAAAAAGGAAAAGGAAGAAGAGCCGCTACCCAATCCGTTAAAAATAGAACCGGTGGAAGCAGACCAACTGCCGGGGGACCGGGGGAAATTTTTAAGTTTGAGTAGACTGATAAGTGCATACTCCGACCAAAAAGTTGATGAACAAAACATTGACAGCGATAATTATATAAAAGAAGCAGAATTTGAAGAATATTTTCCGGAAATATTGACATCTACACCGACATACCTAAAGCTAAGTGCGGATAACTTATCGGAAGTAGATATACCGCTACTTGGTTTGTGGGGCGAAGAAAAAAGTCGTTATGTATTAATAACACCAGGGGCTGATGACCGGGCCTGGGACCCAATTTATGGCTGGACTGATTTGAACGGTGACACAGCAGACAAAAAATGGCAAAAAGAAATTATTGTCTTCCCGGATGAACTCATAGTCGACCCGGAGACAACTTACAGCATCTGGATGGAAACAGAGGAAATTAAAGAGATTCAGGAATTACTAAATTTAGTCGGCGACTATGATCTGCCTGGAACTGAATTTTTTGGGCCACAAACCGAAAATTCTGTAGTGGATTTTCAGAATGAGGTTGGCTTAGAACCAAGTGGAGAGATTGACCAAGAGACCCTGGCGCTGCTGTTGAGTGAATCGGGACGCGGAGAACCAGATTGGACAGGAGAGGAAATAAAGTCTTTTATAAGGAGGTTAAGCGACAGGGATGTCACTGATTAAAGAGGCGCTAGACCGCAGCGAAAAGAGACGCAACGGAAAACGCCAGCTCACAGGAGTTCCCGGACACGAGGACTATCAATTTAGCAAAGAGAGCGATTCCGACAGCAAATGGGCTGTATTGACTGTCCTGATAGTAATATTAGCAACGGCGCTGGGCAGCCAGCTCGTGGTTTTGTTGACCTTTCTATGGTCATAACCCGATAGATAGATGGATTCCGGGTTAGGTTTGCCACTATATTATGTAAAATCGGAGATAATTGCATATCTCCGATTTTACATAATATAACTTATCGGAAGTAACGGAAAATAATCTCAACTTCCTGCCCTAATATCATGTTCCCGTCATATTCGTTCAATACCTGGTTCAAACTCCACTGCCTCACGTGTTTATGGTTACAAACCGGCAGCGGACGGGGGAACTAAATTGGTGGGATCAGCGGGGCCATAAACAATATCCCCGGAGAGATTTACTGCTTATTCTCTTAACTTTAACAACTGATCGATATAGTCGATCTTTTTTAAATTACTCTCTAACCAGTCCATATCTATTTTTTCTTCCATCTGCTTTTGCCTGGACTCAACGCTGTATCGAAGCTGCTGATAGAAAAATATAATTAACTGCGACTGCCAGTCAAGGACATCTTCATCAGGAAATTCAGCGCTAAGAAGCATATGATTTGTTGCTATCAGATCAATAGCAACAGACGACGGGAAATACCTGAGCATTTTATACCAGTCATAAAATAGATAAGAGACCCGGGCGTCCTCCCAATCAATGAAATAAAGAATAGAATTGTTCTCGTCAACCAGGAAATTTGATGTATGAACATCACCATGAATTAAGCCAATCAGTAGTTTTTTGTCGCTGTTAAAAATAGTAACCAACTGCTCGGCCATCTTCTGAGGTTCAACCCAGCAGGGCTGCCAGGTTATCTCCTTGAAGAGTTTTAAAACATCAATTAAACCGGGGGGTTTTACTGCCTCATCATCTTCTCCTGAAGCAAAATCGGTAAAGAATGAACTTACAGGCTTAACATCAACTCCCCAGGTTCTCTGCAGCCGTGTGTAGGCAGGTAAAAACTGACTGCGCAAAAGATGTATGTCCCGTTTTAAATCAAACGTACGAAAATTAATTACCGGTTCAGCATAGAATGGAGGCTCATGGTCAAGTTTTGCCTGAAAAAGATTGGGAGTTATCAACTCAGGAGCAATCTCTTCAAAAATCAATCTAACCTCCACTTCTCTATGCAGAAGTTGATCGGCTTTATCTCCCTCCAGTCCCACCTTAACCGATGCGAGTTGCGGTTGAAAATAGAAGAGACGGGCGAACTGGCGGCCGCGTCGATAAGGACCGACAAAAACCAGCGGCGCATGCAGTTTATAGCTGTCGATTAATTCACTCTCATAATCCGGTATCCCTCCGCTTTCGTGATGCAACTGACTAATTATCCCATCTATCTCTTTCAACTCCGCTGTAGCGTCCTGCTCTTTCCTGTCCTTAGAAAGCCAGTCCAGGTAATCAGCCGGGACTATCCACTTGCCAAAACTATAAAAACCTCTATCAGCAGGTTCCGGCAGAGAAAACCCGAGGGATTGTTCGACCTTGCTCAGCTTATCAATTATTTCGGTCAGTTCTTCCGGCTCAACATTGGTTAAAGTGGGTTCATGCTTTTTAATGGTAAATCCTCCAGTCTAAGGCCATGTTGGTAGGTTCTGCGATTGAGACTGTTGCTCTTGTGCAGATTAGCGTATATTATTTAGTTGCTGAATCAAGCTTCCTACTCTTAAACACACAATATTTGGATCAAGGAGGAAAATTTTGAAAAAAAATTGTCTTCTTTTCCTGGTTGATTCGCTCCGTTTTGACGTCCTTCCCGACTCTGAACAAGACCAGGGCGTGCTGGCCAAACATGACTTGATAGAAAAATTAGAGCTAAAAAACCTGCAAAAATTAGTCGAAAAAGGCTCGATCATCCCCCGCCTGCACACGTCTTACACAGCGACACCGCCCGCCGTGGCAAGTCTTATGACGGGTAAATATCCGCGCGAACACGGTCTTTACGGGTTTCAGTGCGAAATTTTTGAAGAAACAAAAACTCTCGCCGACTACTTCAAAGAATCCGGCTACGTCACAATTATATTTAACGGCATAAAATTACTGAAACATAATGGTCTTGGTGATAGATTCGACCACTATCTTGAAGGTCCTGTGAACCGATTGATCGAGGAAATAAAACGTCATAACGAAAATAACCGGCCGGTCTTTATATATTATCACACGATGGACGTCCACCACCCTTACCTGCTGTCTCATTATCCACCAAACCGTAGCTATCATGACCGGGCAATTGAGAAGGCGACGGAGTTAGCTGAACTACTTGGTTTTGACTACAATTTCAAACGAAGTGACGCGTTGGAGAGAGCGCGGGGGGAAGATTATCCCTTTCGAGCGAGCGGCGACCAGCTGCTCTGGCAGTTCTTAAAAACCGCCTATCACATCCACATAAAACGGGATCAAAAGATTGACAATCCAATTGAATACATGGCCAACTGGTATGTGGAAGGTGTTAATCATTTCGACGCCCACTCACTGGCTCCCCTGGTTGATTTTCTGTTTGAGGATGAGCACGGTAAAAATACAAATTTTCTTCTCACGGCCGACCACGGAGAGACAATACGAGAAAACTCTGATCTGCTCGGCTTTGAACATTCTGGTCCCCCCGACCAGGATCTTATTCGTATACCCGGACTGCTGTATACAGCCGGTGAAGAGCTTCTAACAGTTGATGAGATAAGCTACAGCTCGATGGTTGACCTGGCCCCTACTCTGCTTGGATTACACGGCCTGGACAGCAATAATCAAAATTTTTCTGGTTATAATCTTTTAAAAACCATCACTGAAGAAAGATCACTTTACAGCGAATATAGTGACGACAAAAATAAATCGAAGGATGATTTCCCACGCGAGGCTTTTATAAACTGGGAGACGATCTTAACTGCCGGGGGATATAAATTTACCCGGGCGGGTCTTCCGTTAAAGGAAAAAGATTATGAATTACCAGTTGAAAAATTTGTGGAAACAGCTTTTATGAAACGTCTGCTCGTTCAACCGGACGAGACGGTAATTAATAAATATTCAGATGAACTTAGAGCTAACGACAGCCGGCAGGAGCGAGAAAAATTTGTTTTAAGACTTGACCAACAACGTAATTTTCACTCGCCAACGCTAACACGCTGGCGGGAAGATCACCTGGAGAGAGACAATTTACTGGGGAGAAAACCGCCGGAGCCGAGTTATCAAAAAGTAGCAGAGGAATTAGAAAAAAGACTAAACAAGAGATTTCCAGAACCGGAAGAAGTAGAAAAACAGCGTTCAAAAGAAGATAAAAAATTAAGTGCTAACGAAAACGAGGAGCTAAAAGAGGCGTTAACCGACCTTGGTTATCTCTAAAGGTGATATTATTTAGCGGTCGGGAAGATACTCCAGGGGATTAACGGGATTACCTGAACGCCTAATTTCAAAATGAAGGTGAGGGCCTGTAGCATAGCCGGTTGCTCCGACTCGACCTATCGGCTGGCCCTGTTCGACGAACTGATTTGGCCTGACTAGCTGTTCCGAAAGGTGAGCATACAGGGTCTTGTAGCGGTTAGAATGTATAACGGTAACAACGTTACCGTAGCCAGGTATTACACCGACAAAGTTTACTCGACCGTCTCTGGCTGAATAGGCTTTCTTTCCATGAGCAGCGGCAATATCTATACCGGTATGAAAAATTTCTCTTTCTTTGACAGGATGAATCCGATCGCCAAATCCGGAGGTTATCCGTGGATTGTCAACCGGTAGCGGCCATATATAGTCACTGTTGTTACCGTGGTCAAAACGTAAAGCAAAGCGGTTAAGCGGCTCGGCTCCGGGAATAAAGAGCTCCTGGCCAACGCTGAGTCGTCCGGCATCGTCCAGCTCGTTAAATTCAAGTATCTCATCCGGACTTACTCCATAGGCGAGATAAATATCCGATAGCGTCTGTCCATGACTTAATTCAGTTACAACGCCATCTCTATTCGGTATTCTTAACTCTATTCCTACCGGCAGAGAATTATATCGGCGCAGGAGGTCGTAATTTGCTGATGCGATCGTATACTGGCGGCGGCCGTAAAGGTTGGAAATCGCCCAGAGACTTTCGCCGGGTTTTACTTCATGAGTAATATATTCCAGCACTTCGTGCTGCTCAAAGGGATCAATATAATCAGTCGAGGGAGTAATAAACCCATTCAACCCGTTAATACGTTCAGGACCACCCGTTTCTGTACCTTCGGCATTTTTTGACCCGGTTGGATGGAGTGCAGCTTCCGGGCCGGCAATCATGAGATCACGGCCAACGTTCTGTTCAAATCGTCGGTCTTGTGCTCCTGTTTGACCAAAATATCCGAGAGAAAAATAAAATAACAAACCAATCGCTATCAGACTACCTGCAATTTTCAAAATATTACTGTTAAAATTTCGTGGTCGCTTATATTTTTTCTTATTCAATAGTACGTTTGACTCCTTTAGTTGTGGGTTAAAGCTTCTAATTTATTTTCGTCAATATTCGGAGAGGAGTTTAAGATATGTTGAAAGTTGTCCTTTATTTACTACCGATATCGGGAATGATGCTGTTAAGGGAGCTAAATGAGCTCAATTCTGTCCAGGTCAGTGGAGCTTTTCTCCCGGAAAAATTTCCCACCGAAACTACAGACCAGCGTAATTTTTTGGAAGAAGCAAATATCCCCTACTCTATTCCGTCGGAGCTGGATAGTCCCCGGGTTAAAAAATGGTTGCAGGAGAAAAAACCAGATATAGCCATATCAGTAGGTTACGACAAGCTTCTGCCTAAATTTCTCATTGAAACGCCACCCCTGGGGACAGTCAACATGCATCCGGCCCTGCTGCCCGAATACCGTGGTGCCAACCCTTATTTTTGGGTGATAAAAAATCGCGAACCTTATTCAGGAGCAACTTTACACCTGATGGACGAAAACTTTGACACCGGGCCGATATTGAGCAGACACAGGGTAGAGCTTGATTTGACGGAAACGGTAGGCGAGTTATTTTATACTTTGAACGAACTGGGGTGCACGTTAATAGTTGAGCTGCTCAAGCAGATAAACGACGACGGGATGCCAGAGGCAAAAAAACAGCGAGAGGTGGAAAATCTTCCGCAGGCACCGCGGGTTCAAGAGAAGCACCTGAGAATTGACTGGAATAAAAAATACGAAGAGATTGAGGCCCATGTTAGGGCGGGCAACCCATTTTTTGGGGCTCAGACAACATTCCGCGGTGCGGAGTTAAAAATTTACGAAGTGGAGAGAGCGGATTTTGAGCAGAAGGCCAGCCCTGGGAGCATTAAAGCGACAGACAGCGGGCCACTTGTCCGCTGCGCCGACGGCTGGGTCAAGTTAAAATCCGTGTGCATGGGACATTACTACCAGGGCAGCGGCAAGATGTTTCAAAAGCGCGAGCAGCAGGCGCTCTCCGTGTTAAGTAAAGTAATCTAACCCGAGTTTACCATTTCCAGAAACTTTTCATTATTTTCACTTTCATACATCTTTTCCAGCACCATCTCCATGCTATCCGCAGGGGGCAATTGACTGAGAGCTTTACGCAGGGCATAGACCTTACGCAGCTCGCCATCTTCAAGCAGCAGTTCCTCTTTTCGCGTGCCTGAGCGATTCAAATCGATCGCCGGATAAATTCGCTTGTTGGCCAGTTCCCGTATGAGATTAATCTCCATGTTACCGGTGCCCTTGAACTCTTCAAAAATAACGTCATCCATGCGGCTTCCGGTTTCAATTAGAGCGGTGGACAGAATTGTGAGACTGCCTCCCTCCTCTATGTTGCGGGCGGCGCCGAAGAATCTTTTCGGTTTATGTAAAGCATTAGAGTCCACACCACCGGAAAGAACTTTGCCGCTGGTCGGTACTGTAAGGTTATAAGCTCTAGCCAGACGGGTAATACTATCGAGAAAAATCACAACGTCCTGCTGGTATTCAACCAGCCGTTTGGCCTTTTCAATAACCATTTCAGCTACGCGAGTGTGCCTCTCCGCCTGTTCATCAAAAGTTGACGATATGACTTCAGCGGCGCCGACATTGCGCTCCATGTCGGTGACCTCCTCCGGTCGCTCGTCGATAAGCAGGATAATAATATAACACTCGGGATGGTTGGCGTGAATGCTATTAGCAGCTTTCTGCAGAAGTATGGTCTTCCCGGTTCGCGGCGGAGAAACGATGAGACCACGCTGACCCTTACCAATCGGAGTAAAGAGATCAATAATCCGGGTTGATACCTCTTCCTTGGTAGTTTCAAGCTGAAGCCTTTGTTCCGGATATAGTGGTGTCAATTTGTCAAAATCGGTCCGCCGGGAGGCAAGCTCCGGATCGCGGCCGTTAACAGCTTCCACCCTTAAGAGAGCATAGAACCGTTCACTTTTTTTGGGCGGTCTAATTTGGCCGACAACGGTATCCCCCATCCGCAGAGAAAATCTTTTTACCTGTGAAGGGGAAATATAGATGTCATCTTCACCGGGAACATAGCTCTGAGCTTCACGGCGCAAGAAACCGAATCCATCGGGCAAAATTTCCAATACCCCCTTGCCAAAACGGTTTCCATTGTCATGGGCTTTGGCCCGAAGAACTTCAAAAGCAACCTCTTTGTGGTTCTTGTCTTCAAGTTCTTCCACGCCGACACTTGCGGCCAGCGAGTCGAGCTCATCACGCTCCATATTATTCAACTCTTCGATGCTAATTTTCTGCAGATTAATCGATTCTCCTGACATCTTTGCAGCCACTCCTTTATTACAAAATTTGAGTTATAACTACTCATCTATCCCCTCTCCCCTGGAGGGAGAGGGCCGGGGGTCACCCCCCTTTGTTTTTCCCCCTTCAAGGGGGGGAAAGATAAGGTGAGTAGTAAGTTTGGGTTATTATCTCATAAAGTTCTTGATTTCATTCCAATCTTCACAACTTTCCGGCACATGTAACGAGAGCAGTTTAAATTTTTGGGCGGAATGCTGACGGTTAAGCCGGGTATTTAATTCAGTATCCAGCCTTTCCTCATAAGAACGAGCTCTAAAAAGAATCAACAGCAACTGATCGGTGACCTTACAGATCTTATCACGAAGGCTGGAAGCATGTTTTAAAGTTTTTGTAACCCGTCTCCACTGGAGCTGTTCGGACAATTCCAGTCGCAGCAACCAGAAGGGAAGTTCATATTCATGCCAGCGGCTAAACTCAATCTTCACCTCGGCCTCAAAGGCGCCAGGAAAGAGCAAATTAAGATCTTTTTCCTGGCGTTCCTGAAAAGGCCCGGCAGGCAGGTGAAAAAGCAGTTCCAGTTCCTGAACCAGAGCCTTTTTAACAGTTTCAGAAATACCGCTTATCCTCAGGGTAATCCGTCCCCCCCGGGACGTAACCCGGCTTATTTCAGTGGTATTTTCACTCACCGGAGTCTCACTGCGCAATCGAAAAGGTGTTTTTGCGCCACGCCAGCTTATATCATAACAGGCACCGCTCTTACGCAACCTTGACGCCAGTTTTAACAAAATTTCCTCTACTTCAGAAAAATTTTCCAGCTCCAGGGGTTCAAAACCATAAAGACTATATTTCTCGATTTGACCAGTTTGATCGCTGAGTTCAGTCATTATATTTCTTCACTCTACTTTTTAACTCGTGAGTATTTTGGATTTCTTCGCCTAAAACCCAGTTACGTGTTCCTTTGATCTCTAAATCACGACCAATTTTCCTGGCGATTTTACGCAGCTCAGATCTATCGTTAAACGGAGTAATAACAGCAATGTTGCCCCCGACAAAACCGGGCCGGGATGAATTATCAAGCCGGCCGATCAATTCAAAAATCTGCTCGCGCCGAGGTCTCATAAAAAGGAGCAGAGCTAATTTAAATTTATCGCTATCATGAACAGAAAATTCTTCAGGGCAAACCCGATTAAGCCAATATTCGGCGCTATAAATCAGGGGATCAACAGAATAATAGTTCCCCCTTCCCCTACTCTCAATCGCAGCCGAAACAATTTTTTCAGTATTTATTAAGTAACGTAAGAACCGGGCGATCTCTCGCTCCTCACCACTGCCGGTAAATTCAAAAACCTCCCAGCTATCCCGTGGATTTAAAGCAAAGAACTGGCGAGTCTCATCTTCCAGACAGACCAGTGGCGACTGACATGACTGAAGTGAATAGCGAAGCGCTTCAATTTCCTGGCTATCCTCCATTTTTTCAAGGGGAAAGTATTTTTCCAGCCAGTCAAAATTAATACCACCGCTGTCTTTTACCTCTTGCAGCCACTCGTGCCAGTTGGGAAAATTTTCGATGTTAGCTGTCCTTCCTGTCTTTGTTGAGACGATAATTGTAGGTCTGCCTGGGCAGCCCAACCATTCGGGCCGCCTCTTTAACAGTCTCAGCGTTCTGCTGCGCCTGCTCAAGTAAGTTCAATTCAATTTCTTCCAGCAGTTCTCTTAAATCAAAACTGCCAGCGTTAGCGATTGAATTGAAAGCCTGATGTAAAGAGAAAACGGCCGCGGGCATGAAAATATTTATGGAGTATTTTCCCTCTTCAAATTCAACTTTTTCCCAGTTTAGCCCGTCCGACTCCAATTTTTTCGATTCAAAAGCTTTATTCACAAAAATTTCCTGCCCGTTTTCCTCCAGTTTAATCGGGAAAGGAAAACCGGCCAGTAATTTTTCAAAGACTGCACACTGTTCAGTCTGATCTAAAAACTTACCCGCCCTGGCCTCAGCCTGCAAAATACCGGGCGTGATAACACGCTGAATCTTACCAGCGGGATTAATAACCGGTATACCGCTAATCTCACCACGTTTAAGTTTGGCCCGCAATCTATCCAGCGTCTTTTTGTCGGCCGGTTTAAGAAGATCGTCTATAATCTTAACCACATCGCGGGAAAACTGGTCTGTCTTCCGGAGCCGACCGACCAGATCATTCTTCTTAATACTACCTCGAACTTCCCCCTCATCAACTACGGGGAGCTCATTAATTCGATGCTTGAAAAAGAGTCCCATAAGCTCGTCCGGGCTATTTATTTGCATAGGCTTCAGTTGGATTTCCCTCGTCCGAAGAGAAGAATAAATTAACTCTGATACAACAGTAATGGCAGGAATGTCTAAGAGCTAACTAAATATACTTACAAAAAAAGCTATTGTCAAGTAAAAATCTGTCATTCGAGGGAATTTAAACCCTGTTCAACTCCTTTGCGTGTCTGAGTAATCAATTTTTTCCACCGTTCGTACTGGCGCTGAAAAAACGCCAGCTTATTTTCAGAGTTTATTTCCTGCAGTTCCCGTGTTAAACGGTCCACTTCCCAGTGAAAGTAACGGACCACTTCATCAAAAGCTACCAGCAAACGTGTGAACTGAAGCCAGCGATTGAGAAACATCTCCTCGTTCCGCTGCTGAAAGACCGCCAGTGGTTTAAGATCCATTTCAAGCTGACGTAAATCTTGCTCAAATTGCTTCAGGCGACGCTTCAGGGATGATACATCCGTTTTTGAGCTAAAAGATTTTACTTTAAGTTCAGACTCTGCGTTTTCTTCAAGGCTGGTCAGCGGGGGGAAAGGGTGTGTATTTTCCACCGGCAGGACTAATTTTGTGTCACGATAAAATTTTGTCTCCATCTCACCGATCAGATAATCAAAAAAACGCCTCCAGCGATAAAACGGGACCGAAGTCAATAAATTTTCTCCGTCAACCTCAACGGTAATGGGCTCTTTTTCAGATATTTTAGCCAGATTCTGGGCGGGCAGCGTCTTGAAGCGATTGAGTTTAGAAACATAGTCGTTGTAAACAGGGCTGAGGCGACTAACAGCAAGAGCATCGGGATAGCTAAGGTCAACCCCGATCATAAAACATTCGGCCGGGGCAAGCAGCCTGACGAGGTCAATGGCCGTGACGGCTACCGTCCCGGAGACGGCAAGAAAACCGGGCGAGTCGAGCTCCGGCGTCAGCCAGGTGGCGGGCGGAAAGTTAGGTTCAAAAAGATAATTTTCCGCAGCTCTTTCCAGCACGTCGGGACGCATATAAGCGGGAGCGACAAGTGCAGTAGAGTCAGGTATTTCACGCAAGTATTTCAGGTTGCTCTCGCCGACGTCAACACTGACCACAAAATCAGGCTCAACACCTATATTAATCAGGGTGGGCAGAGCTGTATCGAGAGCAATAACGGGTCTGTCTTTTAATTTTTCAATATAGGGACGCCGTTTCTCAAGGGTCGGCCCGGGACCAATAAGGAGAGCCGTCTGACCGGACAGAGCACCTTCGAGAGAGCGGAGATTTTTTTCGCTTAAATACCGGGGTAGATTAGCGGCAAAATTAAGATGCCAGTCTTCAAGAAACTTATCCATTGTATCAATGTTACTGCTCGATATCTGCTTGAACTTCTCAAAGCTGTCCAGGGCCTCATTAAACTGCGATGAGCGGGAGGGAATAGGTTTGACAGTACAGACTTCATTGCTGGCAGCAAGACCAAACAAGCACTCAAGCTCGTCGCCCAAGCGATCAACACGATCTCCGAGCACAATAAAAACAGTCCGTTCACGCAGAAGAGAAAGCAGATCGAAATTTTCAAGAAAATCTTTAAAATAATCAAGCTCGGGCTCGACCAGAACCACGGAACTCATGCGCGCTCGAGGGTCACTGGTCTGCATCAAAGGAAAATTTTCAACACCGCAAAAGACCAGCAAAGGAGTCTTTAGAGCCTCAACACCGGCGGTTGCCTCCGCGCTTCTATAACCTGCCTGTGGAGTCCGTGCTGAAATTTGACTCAGAACGGATAGTTCTTTTTTCTTGACCCCCGCCTGTTTTAGTTTTTGCCCCAGTTCCTCAGCCGGTTTTAGCTGTTGGTTTATATTAGCCATCTTCATAACTCCATTTAAGTTCGTAATCTTCCGCCAGAAAAGATAGTCCCGGGGGCAGCACTTGATCAATTTTCGGGTAAGGTATATCAGGCTTCTCGACCGACCAGTATAGCTCGTATAATTCCTCCAGGTGCTCCAGGGGGGACTCCCCCAGCCCTTTCCAACCCAGGCTGCTGCCGACCTGTTCCAGCAGTGAGTAAAGATAAATCTTTTTAAGCCAGCGCCGCATTTTTGTTTCATTCGAACTTTTCTGACCAACCGGTATGTTACGAAACCAGAAGCTTCGCCCTCCTACTCCGCGAAACAAATCAACGCCTGCCCCGGGCTGTGGGGGCTCACCATGCTCCAATTGTGCCAGGACCGTTTGAACAATTAATTCTACCGGCAAACTCCCAATCTTCTTTTCAGTAGATTGTAACGTTAAGCTGCGGTCCGTCCAGGGGCCAACCCAGATGTCTCCGGCCAAAACCAAGCAGCGGTTATCCCGGGCGGATATCAGGTGCTGGGGACCCGAATCAGTAGTAACAGTTAGGTTAGCTTGGTCAGACAGGTGTAAGTCCGCAAGCAAGCTATCGTTAATTTTATACCAGCTAATTAAACGTGGATTTTTAATTTGTTTGTCTATTTTCTCAAGTCGTTCAAAATCACTGGGGCCACCGATCAAACCGACTTCACAGCCTGCTTCCAGCAACTGCTCAACCACCTGCGAGCAGTGGTCGGGCGGCCAGACACGCCCCTTCATGCGGGAGCCTGTATTTATCAAGACGTGCGGGCGATTGTCCTGATGTTTATTTGCAAAAATTTCTTCCACTTTGTTTTCTATTTTATCGTCTTGACGACGATAAAACTGCATCTTTTCGGGAACAGCGTCAGCGTAAAGACAGGTGGCTCCCAGAGTGTGCACGGGCGGTGGCTGATCCAGATAGCGGGCAAACTGATGCGGACTGCCGATTACAACCGGCTGTAGATTATTATCGATCAGGCAACCAGAGTAGCTGTCCGGGTCGAGCAGATTACCAATTAGAGCGGAGAGCGGCGAGCTGTGCAGATTAAGTAAAAAATCAAACCGCTGCTTTTTCAATTGATGAAGCCAGGCGCGCAGTTCAGAAACAAAATTTTGTTTTTGACCTGATTTCAGCAGTCCAATCCAACTCTCCGCAGGTAAAGTCCAGAGTTTATCTATAGCCGGATGATTTAGCACGCCAACGGTAGATTCAGCTTCGGTCAAAAAATGCAACTCCGCGGCCGGGAAGCGCTCCTTAAGAGCAAAGAGGGCCGGGATTGTGCAGGTAACGTCACCAATAGAGCTGAGCTGAACGACAAGCATATTTTCAACTTTAGCCGGCGGCGGCTTTGGTTGGAATTTAAAGCGTGGATAATTATCCCACTGACGAATCAAAAGGTGGTATTGAAACAGGGAATATAGTTCAGTCCGGCCCAGTGTTTTTTTCTGCTGCCGCAGCCGACGGAGAAAGCGTTCCTTTTTCACATGCGCTCCGGCGCATTAACGTCGAGCAGGTCCAGGCCGGTCTTAAAGATTATTTTGAGAAATTTAACCAGCTCCAGCCGGCGGGCACTAATCGCCGGCGCCGACGGGTCAACAACCCGATGCGCAGTATAATAGGTATGAAAATGGCGGGCCAACTCTCGAAGCCAGAAGGTTATACGATGCGGTTCACGGCCGGCCAGAGTCTGTTGCAGGAAGGGAACAAACCCGAGCGCTTTGAAGACCAGTCTGTGGCCAGCTTCGGAGAGACTATCCTCCGGTTCAACGTCGTCAAACTGCCCGTCGGCTTTTCGTAGAATGCCGGCCAGGCGGGTGTGAGCGTATTGAACGTAATAGACGGGATTGTCCTCGCTCTGCGAGGTGGCGACCTCAATATCAAAATCAAGCGGACTGTTATGATTTTTAGTCAAAAAGTTAAAACGAACAGCGTCCACCCCGACTTCATCAATCAACTCGTCCAGAGTGACAAATTCACCCCGGCGGGTAGACATCTGCAGCGGCTCACCTCCACGGTAAAGGTCGACGAGCTGATAGAGCTCGATCTCCAACCGTTCAGTAGCGCAGCCCAGCGCCTGTAATCCCGAGCGAAGGCGCTGCTGATAGCCGTGATGGTCGTGCCCCCAGATATCTATAAACTGATCAGCTCCCCGGTTATACTTGTCCAGATGATAGACCAGGTCATTGGCAAAGTATGTCGGCTCACCGTTGCTGCGTATGAGCACGCGGTCCTTATCGTCGCCCAGCTTCGAGGTGGACAAGTAAGTAGCGCCGTCTTCCCGGCGAACCAGCCCCTCCGCTTCCAGACGTTTGACCAGCTCACCTACCGCCTCTGGAGGTGCCACTTCAGATTCATAAACAGTGTTGTCAAAATTTATCCGGAACCGTTCAAGGGTCGAAAAAATCCAGGCAATTATTTCCTCTTTTCCCCGGCGGGCAACTGTTTCAATAGAATCCCCGGGACTAATACCAGAATCAGCGACTATTTCTTTTAAATAGTCGCCCCGGTAGTGGTCCTCGGATAATTCCACAGCTTCGCCCTCTGCCTGCCGGGACCGCAAGAGCATACTTTCGGCGAGCCGCTCAATTTGAGAACCACCGTCATTGACGTAATACTCCCGCTCAACCTGATAGCCAAAGACTTCAAACAAACGGGCGAGCACGTCGCCATAGATAGCCCCGCGACCGTGGCCCACGTGCAACGGTCCGGTCGGGTTAGCACTAACAAATTCTATCAGCACCCGTTTGTTTGAACCAGGTTCAGGAAATTCTACCGTTTGTTGTTCGATAATCTTCGCAACGCTTTTTAAGAGAAAAGAATCAGTGAAGGTACAATTAACAAAACCGGGACCGGCCACTTCAACCGATTTGAGTTCAGAGCGTTGCTTTAGCATTTCTGACAGCTCGGTGGCAATTTCCCGGGGGGAGCGCTGAAGAGCACCGGCTGCTCGCATTGGTAAGGCAACGGCCAGATCCCCGGTTTCTGTTTCGGGTGGCGGTTCTATACCGGCGGGAATTTGCTCAATTTCTGGATATTGATTTTTGAAATTATTAACAACGGTTTTAATAATTTGAGTCGGATATTGCAAACTAAAGGCTCCTTCTGTGTCAGTATTCGGTGATCGGTAATCGGTGGTCTGTAAGTATAGCGAAAAGGCGAAAATAAGGAAAGAAATACGGCCGGTGGCGAACCTCTCGCCGGTGAAAATTCTTTCTAAGCCAACAACTGTAATGCCAGTTGAGGCTGCTGATTAGCCTGGGCAAGCACGGAAGTACCGGCCTGCATCAGGATGTCGGCTTGAGTCCGTCGGACGGACTCTTCCGCCAAATCAGCGTCACGAATTCTGCTTTCAGAAGCCTGCGTGTTCTCCTGCTGAAGTTGCAGGAAGTCAATAGTAGACTCAACACGGTTCTGAACAGCACCAATTCGTGCTCTCGAGTCTGAAACCTGGTCAATGGCCCGGGTAATCCGCTCGATAGCGGATTCAGCAGCATTACGATCCAAATTACCGGCTGAGTCCCGGTAAAGACTGAGAGCATAATACTGATCGTCGGGGCCATACAAGAGAGTACCGCCGGGATATTCAATGATCTCATTCCGGTCTTCCGTGAGTCGGAGACCAAGGTTAACCGAAGTCATGGTTCGCAGTTCATCGGTTGTAATCTCCATGACTTCATCCCGGTTAGCCCCGACGTGAAAGACTAATGATCCCGAACCTTCTTCAGTTTCACCAGACGCGTCGACAGTTCCAAAGTCGTTCTTAAGAAGCTGTCGCTGGTTGAACTGCACGCTCGAGGCACTACGATCGATCTCCTCGACCAGCTGATCAACCTCAGTCTGGATCAACCTCCGGTCATCCCAGGTCAGGCTGTCGTTAGCCGCTTGAACGGCCAGTTCGCGCATCCGCTGAAGGTTATCGCCAATAGTTTCCAGGCCTCCTTCGGCGGTCTGCAGAACTGAAATAGCGTCCTGTGCGTTTCTCTCCGCCTGACCGAGGCCTCGGTCTGCCATTCGCAGTCGTTCCGAAATAGCAAGACCGGCAGCATCGTCCGAGGCGGTGTTAATTCTGTAACCACTGGAAAGCCTTTCCTGGGCTTCGTTTAATGTAGAATCAGAGCGGTTAAGTTGCCGCTGTGCAAACTGAGCGGCAATGTTATTCTGAATACGAAAAAGTTCTGACATAGTACATGCCTCCCTCTATGGAGTGTAATCGAATCGTCCTTGATTCGATTGGAACAGCAGAGAGCTGTTCCAAAAAGGATAAAAAAGATAAATAAATGCTAAAAAAAGAACAACTCCGGGAGAGGAAACGTCACACCGGCCGTATTTAATTGTCAGAGAACATAGTTTTATTGAGGTATAGTACTTAGCTTTGAGTTATATTATCGGTTTGATTAAAAAAATTCTTTAGCGATCTATTCCGCTTCGTCGACGCTGCCAAAGAGTTTTTGGAGAGATTCAAGGTAGGGTAAAAACTCATACTCAAGTATGTCGCAGACCATTATCGGATCGCGCTCCTCCACGGCCTGAAGTAATTCGGTGAGACCGCGGTGAAGTTCTGTATGGGCCTGACTTAATTCGTCCTGAGTTTCCGGTGTGAAATTACGTTTGAGGAAACCAGTCTTGTCCAACCCGCCGATAACAGCAAGCAATTCATCTATTTCAGTAGCTCGATCAGTCAATTGGTCGTAAGCGTCGGCAATATCCCCGCCCTGGAATTTATTAATAAGGTTGGTTAGTTCTTCGTGCAGTTCATCGAGCTGGCGGCCCAGACGTGAAAGCTGGTCTGACTCAGCATCTTTTTGCCCGTCAACGTAATCCAGTACAGCTCTGAGGTGGTCAAATAATTCAGAAAAATATTCGCTCCCCTGCTCTGTTAGCAAGGACTTCAATTCTTCTCTCCCTGCCTCACGAAACTGCCCCGCCAATTTTTCTGTTCTGCTTTTTATTGTGTCATGTTCTTCCACTGCGACGTCAAGAAAATCATCAATCGAGTCCAGAACCTTACCGGCCAGATTTATAGCTTCAAGCACTTGACGACGCAATGCATTTTTCTCTTCGTCGCTCTTTTTTTTCCACTCGTCAATGACCTGTGGAAGTTTAGCCAGGTATTCCTGGCAATAAGCTCCTAAGCGGCCAATGGTGTCGATGGTCATCTCTTCGAAAGAGCGGGCTTCCAGCTTTAATTCTTCAAACGAATCACATTTCTGCCGGCAGCGTTCTTCTGTAATTTGTTCGCCGTCGACCTCGGCAGAAAAAATAAACCGGTTTACATCGCTTAATTTTTTATTTACAAAATCGATATAATCTCCCAGCTTCTGCTCGGGGTCAGGCGCTTCAATTTCAAGCGGCTGTTCAGAAGAAAAAGTTACTTTCATGGAAATAAAACTCCCTTGGAGAAAATCAGCTCAAAAATACAGCCGGCGAACGGAGACCTGGCCCGGAAAGGTCAGTAAAAAACTACTGCAGAAGCTGCAGGGCCATCTGTGGCGTTTGCTGTGCCTGACCAAGAACGGAAGTACCGGCCTGGGTCAAAATGTTGGCCCTTGTCTGGTTAACAGCTTCTTCGGCAATGTCAGCGTCACGAATCGCGCTCTCCGATGCCTCGGTATTCTCATACTGAATCTGGAGAAAATCGACGGCACCTTCGAGCCGATTCTGAACGGCACCGATGTTGGCCCGACTTTCCGAGACCTCGTTAATCGCCTCGGAAACGGTTTGGATCGTGGATTCGGCAAGTTCTCGGGTTTCAACGCTCACGGGTTCTCCCGTGTCAGCGTCGCGAATACCGAGTGCTGTAGCAGTTGCGGTCTGAATGTCGTCTTCCACGTCCACGGTAATGACCTCGTCACGGTTCGCTCCAATGTGAAAAGAAAGCGAACCCGGGCCTTCACCTTCTTGGGCCTCGCCAGATTCGTCAACGGTTGTAAACTCGTTGGTTAAAAGCTGACGCTGGTTGAACTGCACCGTGGAAGCTGTGCGATCGATCTCATCGACCAGCTGAGAAATCTCAGTCTGGATCAGTTCACGATCGTCGTCAGTCAAACTGTCGTTAGCAGCTTGCACGGCCAGCTCACGCATCCGCTGCAGGTCGTCTCCAATGGATTCAAGACCACCCTCAGCGGTTTGCAGGACGGATATACCGTCCTGAGCGTTGTCCTGGGCTTGGCTTAAACCGCGGCCAGCCATTTCTAACTTCTCAGCAATAGCCAGTCCTGCGGCATCGTCTGCGGCGACGTTAATCCTTAACCCGCTGGACAAACGCTCCTGTGCTCTGTCAAGATCAGCGGAACTTCTGTGCAGTTGACGTTGAGAGAACGTGGCCTGCACGTTTGTGTTGATTCGAAATAGACCTCCCATAATTAGAACACTCCCTCCTGGAATTTTAGAATCGAATCATCCTTGATTCGAAGTTCAACGGTCGTACTGATGCTACAAAAGGGCCAGGTCCCCGTTCGCCGGCTGTATTCACATGTCAAAGATCCCTGTCGTCTCGTAATAATCCTGTTCTTAATTATCGACTACGGAGGAAAAATCTTGAGTGGAGAAATTTGTTAGTGGGAAAGTTAGAAAGTGGGAAAGTGTAAAAGTGTAGTTGCGGGATAAAATTAGTTTCCAGTTTATAGTTTTTAGTTTAAAGTTGAAATCAAACTTCAAAACCATAAACCTTATTGCGTGTTGCGTGTTGCGAGTTAAAACCTGGAACTGGAATCTAAAAACTTCAAAGATAGCTTTAGAAAAAAGAAAAAAGTTAGATGCCCAGTATTTGGAGGATGGTGCGGGGCAGTTCCTGGGCCTGGGCAAGCAGCGAGGTGCCGGCCTGGACAAGAATTTGAGAGCGGGTCATATTCATCGTCTCCCGGGCGATGTCAGCGTCACGTATGCGGCTGTCGGCACGTTGAGTATTTTCTTCTTGAATTTGGAGAAAATCGACCGCACCCTCGAGTCGATTCTGAAGTGCTCCAATATTAGCCCTCTGCCGGGAGACCTGGTTAATTGCCCGGGTAGCCACTTCGATTGCCGACTCGGCGGCCTCGCGTGTACTGATACTTAGCGAAGTATCCTCGGTTCTCAGGTTCAAAGAACGTGAGGTAGTAGTTCCTAATTCGTTTGTAGTAACCCTGATAATTTCGTTACGGTTGGCACCAATGTGGAAAGCAAGGGAAGCTCGGCCGTCATCCTGGACCCGACCGCCAGCATCAACAGTTCCAAAATCATTTTTAAGCAGCTGACGCTGGTTAAACTGCACGGTAGAGGCCGTACGGTCTATCTCCTGGACAAGTTGATTTATTTCAGCCTGAATTAATTCACGATCGGAGTCGGTAAGACTGTCGTTGGCCGCTTGTAAGCTGAGCTCACGAATTCTCTGTAAATCTTCTGTAACTGTCTCCATACCACCTTCGGCAGTCTGAAGGAGTGAGATCCCGTCCTGAGCGTTGGCCTGAGCCTGACTCAGGCCGCGCTCGGCCATGCGCAACTTTTCAGAAATAGCCAGCCCGGCTGCATCGTCAGCTGCCCGATTAATCCTGAAGCCACTGGCCAGACGTTCCTGCGCCCGATCCAGTTGCCGGGTATTGCGATAGAGCTGGCGCTCAATAAAGGTCGCCTGCGTATTGGTGTTAACACGAAATAAACCGCCCATAGCGGCTTCAGCTCCCTCCTGGAGATTTTTAACCAGGTCTTCCGTGACCCGGGCGGCGATGAAGTTTTGTTATCTTGTCACATCAAACAACAGTCCTATGAAAGCGTCAACGCGCTGCCTTATTTCCAGCAGTTCATCAGGCGGGATAGCGCGAATCAACTCCTCATTCTCCTGGCTGATCAACCGTGCCTGGACCAGGTTGTCATCGGGCAAGATATTAAAATCAATCCCGTAAAAAGAGGCTTCGGCGGCCGCCTGATCGAGTTCTTCAACAGCTTCGGCAACTGCCTGATCCTCTACACTTACGGTAGTCTCAGCAACCGGTCGCTCGACCGCTGCTCCGGCAGAGTTATCCGGTCGGTCTGTTTCAGCCGTAGTTTCGGCTCTGTTCAAATTATTATTTTGGATCAAACTATTTTGAAACTCGGGTCCCTCAATCGCTCCGGTCCCATGATTCATTTCATCTCATTCCCATCCGCTGTGGCATAAACCGCACCAGCAGTTTTTCGTAAAAATAAAAGATAGCCGATAGGCGAGACAGCCCGGGTAAAAAAGAACTAAAAAAGTTAACCGAGCAACTGCAGCGCCATCTGCGGCGTCTGCTGGGCCTGTGCAAGCACGGAAGTACCGGCTTGAGTCAAGATGTTAGCTCGGGTCTGGTTGACCGCTTCCGCGGCAATGTCAGCGTCACGAATCGCGCTCTCGGAAGCCTCGGTGTTCTCTCCCTGGATCTGCAGGAAGTCAACAGCTCCCTCGAGACGGTTCTGAACGGCACCAATGTTAGCGCGAGTTTCCGAAACTTCGTTAATCGCCTGGGTAACCGTTTCGATCGCCGATTCAGCACCCTCACGTGATTCAACGCTTATCGGGGCGTCGTCGACACGAATACCAAGCGCTTGCGAGGTAGCCGTCTGAATAGCTTGACCGTCTCCCATGGCCACCGTGATTGTCTCGTCACGGTTAGCGCCAATGTGGAAAGTCAGTGATGCCTCTCCAGCAGTAGCTCGTCCAGCCTCGTCAACTTCACCAAATTGATTGGTAAGCAGTTGACGCTGGTTAAACTGAACCGTGGAGGCGGTTCGGTCAACCTCATCTACCAGCTGAGAAATCTCAGTCTGGATCAGTTCACGGTCATCGTCAGTCAAGCTGTCGTTAGCTGCCTGAACAGCCAGCTCACGCATCCGCTGCAGGTCGTCACCAATAGACTCAAGACCACCCTCGGCGGTCTGAAGTACTGATATACCGTCCTGAGCGTTAGACTGCGCCTGGTCAAGACCACGGCCGGCCATGCTCAATTTCTCAGCAATGGCCAGTCCAGCGGCGTCATCAGCAGCCACGTTAATACGTAAACCACTGGACAGACGCTCCTGCGCCTGGTCAAGATCACCAGAACTTCTGTGTAACTGTCGTTGTGCAAATGTAGCCTGAACGTTAGTGTTAATTCTAAACATACCACCCATCGGTAGAACACTCCCTCCTGGAGTTAAGATCGAATCGTCCTTGATTCGAATTGTGCTAAGATTGTGCTAAATTGTACTGATAGTCCTGTGCAGTCAAGCACTAATGATGTAAAAAAAACGTGGTAAAACAGTCCGGTAACAGCAGTTGTTCCCCACTAAAGCGGCGGAGGATACAACCACCATACCGGCGTCCAGGCTGTCTCAACCTATCGACTATATTTGAATGTCAAAGAGCTTCAGTCCGGCCGTCAAATGACGTCGAACCGTTTACCCCGTAGAGCAAAAAAGAAAAAAGATCAATCCAGAGTTACTACAAATACTACTAATCCAACTTTAACTCTCATGAGCCCCAAAAAAAGCGCGTATACAACATGGTGCACAAAAAAAACCTACCCCTGCCTGCGCAGTCCGAGACTGCACACCAAGAATAGGCTAAGTTTACAAGTGTAATATTATCAAACCTCCATGTGAAAAAATTGTCCTCCAGCCAGCATCCTTGCTGACTTTTTCTTATGTCAATCTAATTATCGGACATCAATCGCCGTTTGTCAAATATTTTTTTAAGATTCTTTTTTTTCTTCACTTTGTTGTTTAAGAAACTCTGCCACAGAACGGGTCTCCTCCCCGCTTGCGCGGGCTGCTTCGATGTTTTCTTTCTGGATTTCTTCATAAACCTCGCGGCGATGAATCGGTATCTCACGCGGTGCTTCAATTCCCAGTTTGACCTGATCGCCGTCCTGATCGACAATCATAATCTCAATGTCGTCGCCAATCATAACGCGTTCGTCAACTTTTCGGGTAAGAACAAGCATTACTCGCTCCCGCCCTTCGCGACCAGTCCCTGCCGACCGGAAGCTTCCAGCTCATCAAGAACCCGATGACGCACCGTATATTCATCTACCTGGTTAATCACCTGTTTGGCCAGAAAATTTTCCTGATTTACTATTACCGGTCCGCGAAAGTTAATTGTCATCGCGTCCGGATTTTGTGGCACAACCACGATCGAATAAAGCATCAAATCGTCGGTCGAATCCGCTTCTATCTGCTTGAGATCTTCCGGCAGAATAGAAAGCTCGTAATCCGGTCGTATGAGGTTAGGAGGCACTACAACAAAAGCCAGGTCGGGATCGTTTACCGCCTGTAACCACTCAAAGGGCTGTTCGCTCTCTCTTCCTATGATTACGTATTCCTCCTGGTCTTCAAACCCAAACAGTCCGCCTCGGACTGTAACTATTTTATCCCTGTCAATTTCAATTTCGCCGTAGGGCTTCGACTTAATTTTCACGGTTTGATCAAACCCTTTCCGCATATCTGTTAAGCTGTTAATATAAGTTTATACAAAATAGTGATAAAATGCAACTCAGACTTTCCAACGATTTCATCACTTTCGATACCGGATCAAGTCCGGCATGACGCTGCTTGACCCGGCAAGCCATCTTTTCTCCCCTTTTGTCTCCCCCCTTTAGCTGATTTTGTCAGTCTGAATAATTTAGATAAAATTGTTAGATAAAATTTGCCAGGCTCAGTTGCATAATATTTGAGGACATTTGAAGCGAAGCCTCCTGAACTGTCCGCAAACGCTCGTGTTCAGTTATTACTTCCGCCAGATCAGCGTCCTCAAGCTGTGATATTAATTCCTGCGTATGCAATTCCCGGTCTTCAATCCGGTTTTCAGCCGAATCCAATCTGTTAACACGAGCACCGGCAATACTGCGGTGAACCAGTATGTTTTCGACCCCCAGTTGAATCTCTTCAATAGACTGCTGGAAACCCTCCGCCTCATTTTCAACGTCTGCCGGCGGCTCACCCTGGAGGGTATTTCTGAAATCAATTAAGGTATCAAAAATTGATTTTCCTTCCCGGAAAGCACCGTCGTGGTATTCAACAGGATAATTTTGTCTCTCCCGAGGTTCAGGGGGTTCGCCGTTCTGGCCGATTATTCCAAGATCATTCAGCAGCCCCTGCTCGCCGTCACCGTTGGCCGGATTGCGGTCAAAATCTCGCAGATATATTTCATGAGGGGTTCGAGACTTGAGCTTGAACTGGACGTCATGGTTGTCTTCATCAAGTTCCCGCGCTTCAGTCGGGGAGTGTTCAATCCCGGCCGAATCAATGAATTGAACGCTTTGAACATCGTCCGGGTCATCAACATCATCGTCTAACCTAATAGTAACCTCATCTTCATCGTCATCAAACTCCAGCTCTTCTATCCTTAATATTTGCTGGTCGCCGTCGTCATCCTTAATTCTAATCCTATCCCCGACTTCAACATCCACCGGCAGGTCATCCTGGGCGATAGTTATTTCGTTATCTTCCAAGTCTACCACGTCATCTTCGTGAACCCCACGCACCTCTTCAAACATTGACTCAACCGTGATTCCCATGTCGTTAATACGTTCCGCGACATCAATGATAGTATCTTCGTTTGTATCGTAGTAAACCTGCCTATCGTTGAGCTGAAAGTAACCTTTGCTTTTGGGGATATTGTTATGATCCTTTAACGGGTCTTCGGCAAAATCGTATTCATCTACATCGGGGTCAGTATCAAAAGCTACTGTTTCAAAATCTCCGCGGGCACTCTCGTTGGTTGCCTGAAATATTTCGCTACCAATTAAATTGGAGGGAATGAATTCCCCGTCACCAATTTGTTTGTTCGTGGGGTTGAAATCGCCGTTAAATTGGACTTCCTGGATTTGATCCTGGCCATCTCTTTCAACAGTGAACAACTGATCGAGGTCTTCCGTTTCTGTGCCTCCAAACAAGAACTGCCCGGCCAGTCGATTGTTAGCAACATCCACCAACTCCTCAATTCGCTCGTCGACTTCAGCACTAATCAATTCCCTGTCCCGGTCACTTAAAGAATCGTTAGCCGCCTGGACTGAAAGCTCTCGCACGCGTTGCAACAGATTAGTCACTTCACCCAGAGAACCCTCGGCTGTCTCAAGTTCATTTCGGGCTGAGGTTATATTGTCTTTATACTGGCCAATTCTTCCCTGTTCGTTGTGGTGTTCAAACAGCCGCACCATATCAGGTGGGCTATCCGACGGTCTGCTAATCTGTTTTCCGGTCGATATTTGTTCCATTGTCTGCTGGATATCGTTAGTATTTGACATCAGGTTTCTTTTTGGCTGCTCAAACTGAGTTATGAACGAGACTCGCCCCATTTACACCACCTCCTTTTTTGGCATGATTAAATCAACTGCATAATTTCATTAGACATATCACGCACTGCCCCAATCACCCGGCTGGCCGCCTGGAACCCCTGCTGTTCGCGTATCAATTTGCTCATTTCTTCGTCCAGGCTAACGCCGGAGACGCTCTGTATCTGGTCCTCAAGCTGATGAACCAATTGTTCAGATGCACGTTTTTCGCGGCGAACCAGAGAGGAGTCGCTGCCAATCTCAGCGGCCATTTCACTCAGGTGATCGTCCATTGATTTTTCACCCTGGGCCATTACATTTTTATCGTGAAGATTGGACAGTTCGTTCATCACTGAACCGTCGCCTTCACCTTTCATCGTGTCGGCAATTCCCGTGTTATCAATATCGTCACCGCCAGAAGCGGCAATCAGATCCGGATTGGCATCAATCAGGCTGTCCACCTCAAGAGCCGCCGCCTGATCGGCCAGGGGCGGCCGCTGCGACTGACCGGTGATCGCATACTCGTAGCTGCTGTCGTCTCGATAAAGCCGGTCCATTCCCAGGCCCGCCAACAAATTACGGGTCTCATGTTCATCCCTGGTATTTCTTATTGTTGCGCCCTCATCTATATCTGCTGCGTCGACCTCCTCATCAATGTAGACTATGCCCTCCTCGTCGTCGACTTCCATCACCCGGCCACGGATCTCATCACCCGCTGTTTCAGTGTCATTCGCCACTATCACCGTGTCGCCTTCAGTAAAATTGCTGGAATCATCGTCATCTGTTAAATATATTCCATACCAATCTTCGTCATCATGCTCGTCGACGTCCGTATCATCAATACCAAAACTAGACGTGTCATTAACCCTGAAATCGTCCTGTTTATTGTTGATATGGACTACTGCGTCTTCGCCAGTATCATACTCTTCGTCAAGTTCATCTACCGTAATGATACCGTCGTCACGATTAACATGAATAACACGAGCTTCTTCGGCTCCATCGTTATCAGAGACTCGAACAGTATCACCCCGTTGAACGTCATGAACATTTGAAACATGCAGGTCTATCTCTTCTCCAGCACCATAAATAGGACCTTCGTCTTCATCAAGCTCTTCTTCATGAGCAGTAAACAACCGTAGTTCGTCGTTACTAGTAACCGAGGCAACCACGTCTGAATCTGCCGCTTCGCTTGCGTTGTTGATTCTATCGACCAATTCCACCAGAGAATCCTCTTCAGCGTCGTAATTTATTGTAAAGTCTTCTTCACGTTGGGAAGAAAACTCCAGCGTCCCATCGGCATAATCCACGTCATCAAAAAAACTTTCAAGTTCAGAGGCAATGTCTTCTTCCACGTCGTCCACGGACCTCGAACTGCTTCGATTGCTTCCGCCGACGGAAAGAATATTGGTTTTGTCGAGTAAAAGCCCGTTATCACGCATTTCGTCAATTCGATAGTCATTTTCCTGTGTTCCGGTGATTACCAGCCGTTCATCGGCGCTCCAGTAGGCCTGTGCGTGGTTGGGCGACTCATTAATGCGGTCAATTATGTCGTCCAGCGAATCCTCTTTCATGTTGTAATTAATTGAATGGCCGTTAATTAAAAGCGTTCCGTCCGGGTTATCTGATATCCCGCTGTCACCGTCAAAATTACGGGGCATTTCTCGGGCGTCATCGGACTCTCCGTCAATAAACAGAAGCTCGTCCGGTGCATCGACGTGACCGGCCTTACGTTCCGGATAATCACCACCAACGTCTCCCAGACCTTCAAACCTGAACATCCCCTCATCAGCGGTCGGAAGCTCCGACCAGAAGTTGTTGCGGCTCTGCTCCTGCATACCAAAACCGCTCCGGTGGATGTCGTTGAAACGGTCAACCAGCCGTACAGTCAGGTCATTAAGATCGTCAATAATGTCTGGAATGCCTTCCTCCCGCATATCCATAAGTGCTTTCAGCTTACCATTTTGCGGTGTGACAACACTTTCCAAATGATCATCATAAACAATTTTGCGCGGTTCTCCGGGGCCGGGCTGCCGAAAGTCAAGTTCATGGGACTCACTGCCCTGCACAAGGGTGAAACCTGCAACGTTCACGCGAAATTGTTCCGATGTTTCCTGAACTGTAACGTCTATATATTCGGAAAGCTCACGGGTCAATTCGGTTCGTTGGTCAAGTAAATCGTTCGGGTTTGTCCCGCGGGCCTCAGAGGCATTAATCTCTCTGTTAAGCGAAGCAATATTCTCAGCGATATTATTTATCTCATCCAGAGTGGATTCTATCTGTACATTTATACTGTTTTCACCTTCACCGCCGCCGATATCATTTAAAGTCCGATAAAACCTTCTTATCCCACTGGCAAAAGTTTCGGCCTGCCCGATAACTGTCCTCCGGCTGCCTCGGTTTTCCGGCTCGTTGGCCAGCTCCTGCATGGCGGCATTTAAATCACCAAAAGTTCCCCGTAACCCTTCGTCCGATGGTTCGTTAAGAGCTGTCTCTATATCATCGTAAAGTGTAGTTAACTGATCGTATCGATCAAGCGTCGATGTAGATTGTCTCATGCGCGTATCAAGCATATGATCGCGCGCCCGGGTAATCTCAGCAACATGAACGCCGGTCCCAATGGTGAGCCCGCCAATAACCTGGGGACGGTTGGTCTGTAGTTCAGCCCGCTGACGAGAATAACTCTTATTACCCGCATTGGCGATATTGTGAGCGGTGGTGTCCAGAGACCTCCTGGACGCTAAAAGCCCCGACAGAGCGTTGTCCATCGCCTGAAAACCGGCCATTTTCTCTTACACCGCCTCGTCAAAAACCATTGATTGTTTGTTCTCCTTGTCGCTTTTTCGCCCGCTCTCATCGTATGTCTGTTCTTGTCCCTCACCGTTTAAAACCTCAAAAACAGTTTCAAAAACCTGGTCTATATCACCTATTCTTGAGCGTAAAACCTCAGAAATACGTTCAGTTTTGAGCTGTACTTTTCGGTTTTTCCGGCGTAAATCTTCCGCAAGCGACTGCAGTCTTTCAACAGTCTTCGAGTCCAACTCTGAACTTAAATCTTCCACCGTTATAACCGCTTCGCCGCCAACTTCAACCCAGAGGTTGCGCCTCGTCTCGTGCAAGCTCTTGATATCATTGACCAGCCCCCTACCCTCTTCAGTAATCTCAGCAAGCTTATCTATTTCTCGTTCAATTACTGCTTCCAGCTTACGATCCAGTAGAGATAAGAGCACTTCGTGTCTTTCATTGAGTTCTTCTAAATTTTCTATTAGTTTCGTTTCTTTGCTCAAGGTAAATTCCTCCCGACGATAATAGTGGTTTTCATAGTTAATTTTCGGCCACTATTCAAGAAAGCTAAAGAAAAAAGGAAAGAGTTCTCGCTCAAAATTTTTTCTCCTCGCCTCCGCAGAGGAAAAAAGCTTTTTAGAGGAAACTCAGGAAAGAAATGTCACCTGGTGAAACGACTATATTGAAAATTAATCAAAACCGGGAGGAAGCGAACGGGCCAATACTAACCCGGCGACTCTGTTTGCCCCAGCTTTTTGAAGTTCATCGGCGGCACACTTCAAGGTAGCGCCCGTCGTATAAATATCGTCTACCAGCAGTATGGAACTGTCCACAACTTTGCTTTTCTGTTCTTCTAAAATGCAAAAACAACCGGCCAGGTTGGCCAACCGCTCGCTAAATTTTAACTCTGACTGAGCGCGTGTGGCATGGCTCTTTCTCAGTGCTTTCAAGAGGGGCAATTCAAAATGATAGGAGAGTTGTTCGGCAAGTTGAACTGCCTGATTAAAGCCTCGCTGACGGAGTTTTCGGAAGTAAAGGGGCAACGGAACCAGGTAATCCCATTTTTCTGGAACAAACTCCCCCTCTAACTGATGGGCCATGCGTCTGCCCAGCCAGCTTCCCCAGTATTTAAATGAGTTAAATTTCCAGTCGTGGACGATAGTTCGCAACTCGTCACAGTAAGCATAGGAGGCGAGCACAAAATCAAATTTTACGACGGATAGCCGGCAATCTCCACAGAGAGGGACCTCGGGGGGTATTTTTTTAATATCAGGTTCTGGACTGGACGCTTCATTTGGACGGCGAACAACCCGGGCACCCAGGGGCAGCGCACACAATCTGCAAAGGGGCGGATTTAGTCGGGGAAGTTCACGCTCGTGTTCTGCACAAATAGGCAGCGGTATAATATTTTTTGAGCTGACCGGTTTGTCACAAAACAGACATTTAACCGGTAAAATTAAATCGAGCAAGCCGCGCAAAAACTTCAGAAGATATTTAATTCTGCCGGGACTCCACTGTTATTTTTTCTTCAACAAGGTTGCTGGCTCGGTCCTTTACTTTAACAAGCACTTCGTTTTCGCCGCCACTTTCCAGAGGTCGGGCATCAACGATAAGACTGTTCTCGCTCTCGTGGTAGTAAACGCTAAGCTCTCGTCCCTGATACAATACTTTCTGGTCCTCGTCGTGGTAACCGGAGGGCGTCTCCGAGAGACCAATCTTCAACTCATGGCCGGCGGAAAGAAAACTCACTTCTTCTATTTCGGGTGGAATCTGGTCGTGAAACAGAGCCACAGTGGGCAGAGATGAAACCCTGGCTTCCCGTTCCCACTTTGGCCCCCGGGTGTAACTTTCAAAAGTCAAGTTTTCCCAGCGTTCTGCGGTTTCGTTCCAGCGATATAATCCCACCTGCCTGGGCCGGTCAACAGTATCAGGCACAAAAGCATACAGATAAAACTCACCGGTTGTCTGGACATGAGACGGAGAAATTTTAAAAGCACTGCTAACCGGTTCCAGCCCTTCCTCAGCCTTATCGAGAAGTTCAGGTCGTTCTTGAAAGAATACCAATGAATTATGATTGAGCCCACGACCGTCGGAGAACAATGAAAAAGTGCCGTCAGGACTGGCAACTGCACCGGGCCGGTTGCGGCGTATGGCCTGAACATAAACAGAATCAGATACAGTATTATTTTGGCCGCCTGGACCGTCTAGAGAAGCTTTTAATGAAAACCACCCCTGTTCGTCGTAATCCGGCGCCCACCAGCCTATAAAACGTCCAGGTTCCTTGTGAATTAAATCAATCGTTTCCGTTTCTCCGCCTTTATTCAAATGTAAATCTGGAAAGTCTTTCCAGCCGCCCTCAACATCAACCAGAATCTCAAGCCGGTTATGAAGCCGGCTTATATCAAGGTCCATTGTAGTAGTCTCTTCCGCTACTTCTGCAAGCGGGGGCGAGTATTGTTTTTGCACACGCTGATGAGCGTTCATGGTTGTCGTGACAAATTCCCCCTCACCGCCGTCTGTAGATTCAGCAGCTTGATTTCTCAGATAGCTCCAATCGTGAGGACGCGGCGGTAATTTTGTTTCATAAGGAATAGTTGCAGAGGTTTTTTCTCCGGTTTTAGTACGACTCTCAATACGAATTTCACCGCTGTTCCCAGCCTCAAAAAAACTTAAATACCGATTCCCGGAGTCGGTCTGACCAACTTCGGTTAACTTAAGAAAATATTTAGTCGGCCCAATATTTGAACTATTTTTTAAATAATTGGCAGAGGCACCGGCTGATGTCTCTTCAGGAGATAGTTCATTAAAGGTCCGGTGGCCGACCAGTACATCGTCCACAAAAATTTCTGTCCTGTATGGAAGAGTACGATTGGCTGACCCCGGATGCAGATTATAGAGTTTTACAGCCACAGCAACACGCCCCCAGAGTGTTACGGGATCTTCTCGCGTCGGTGAGACACTGACAACCTGCCCGCGATTTTCAACCCAACTCGAACCGTCAAGAGGAATAAAAACAACCTCCTCTATTCGTGGCCGGGGGTTATAAGGAAGTGGCGGATCGAAATAACCGACAGGATTGACGAAATTGCCTTCCGGATCTCTCAAACTGAAGTGCAGGTGAACAGGCCCGCGGCCGGTATCCCCGGCTTCACCTAAAATCTGGCCTCGGTTGATTTTTATCCGCTTGTCCGGCTGTATATGCATACGTGGTAGTATTTCTTCCTGCAGTTCTTCTTTTATTTCTGGAGCAAGCCCGGCCAGATGGGAATAGGAGCTTCTATAACCGGATTCATGTTCGATCACAACCGTTTTTCCGTAACGAACCGGGTCAAAATAGACTTCGTCAATCCAGCCGGATTTGACGGCTTTAACGCGCCGCCCGGACTGATGGAAAGTTGAGAAATCTATTCCGTCATGCAGGCCGCGTCCTCGAATTTCAGCAAACGATCCCGAAATTTGGGTCGGTTCGCCAAGAGGCCAGCTAAAACCTTCGCCATAAAGCGGCGTCACAAATAATAAAGCAGACAATATTAAAACAATCGTCAGTGAAACCGAGGGAATTCCCGGGCGGGGAAAAATAATATCACGGACCGCCAGCGGCAAAAACTCAAGACAGCGCCCCCTCACTTCCAGATATAAACGGCTGAGCAGTAACAGGCGGGTTAAAAACATTTACTCGTCAAAAAGACTCCTCTCCCCGGGTTGACTCGGGCCGCTGTCCTCTGTTTTAATCCCGAGATGTTCACGAGCCCGGCGAGTAGTAACTCGACCCCGGGTTGTTCGCTTAAGATAACCGGATTGAATCAAAAATGGTTCGTGCAGTTCCTCAATGGTTCCGGCTTCTTCTCCAACTGCTGTCGCAAGGGTCTTTATTCCTACCGGTCCCCCGTCAAAATGATTAATAATTGTGGAAAGTATTTCCCTATCCATCCTCTTCAAACCCTGCTGATCTACGGCCAGTCGCTCCAGAGCATGCTGAGCTATATCGTTGTCGATCAGACCGTCTCCCTCAACTTCAGCAAAATCGCGCACCCTTCGTAACAGACGGTTAGCTATTCGCGGTGTTCCCCGGGAACGTCGGGCTATCTCGTCAACCCCCTCTTCTTTAATCTCAATATCTAGAATTTTGGATGAGCGCCTGATAATTCGGCGCATTTCAGGCTCTTCGTAAAACCTGAGACGGGTATGGACACCAAAACGAGAGCGGAGAGGTTCAGTCAACAGCCCCGCCCGGGTTGTGGCGCCGACAAGCGTAAATTCGTTGAGATCCAGACTTACCGCTCGAGCCGAGGGCCCCTCGCCAATCGTAATATCAATTTTTTTATCTTCCATCGCCGGATAGAGAAATTCTTCCACCACGTGGGACAACCGGTGAATTTCATCAATGAACAACACGCTTCGTGATTCAATATTTGTCAACACGGCAGCCAGATCACCCGGTTGTTCAAGCGTTGGACCGGCAGTGGATTTAATCGGCACCTCGAGTTCATTGGCAATAATGTGAGCAAGCGTAGTCTTCCCCAAACCGGGCGGCCCGTGCAAAAGGACGTGGTCAAGCGCTTCCCCCCGCTGCCTCGTCGCCTCGATAAATACCCGCAGGTTGTCCTTCTCCGTCTGTTGACCAATGAACTCATCGAGTTTGGCGGGGCGCAATGTTTCCTCCACCCGCGCCTCCTCCGGACTTGCCACGTCTCGTGTAAGCGGCTCTTCAAAGTCACTGGATTCGTTTATATTCGCACTTTCGAAATCACTCATCTGTTTCCTCCCTAATTCGTTTCACGCCATCTAATCTTCCGGATTATCTCCCGGCTATTTTGACATACCACTCTTGGTAACGATTATCGACTGCTTGTTGATCTGAATGAAATGTTAGTTTAAGAGGCCGTCTCCGAACCCCGAAGTGCCGCACTTATTAGATCTTCAAGCGTCTCGTGGTCCTCTGCCTCCAGCGCTTTTTTAACCATACGGGTTGCTTCTTTCTGTGGAAAACCAAGGCCCAGCAGGGCCTCCACAGCCTCTTCGCTCATCTTTTGTGTTCCGCTGTCAGCGGCAACTGGTTGAGCAGGTAATTTCTCGGCCAGCTCAACAATCAAACGCTGCGCTGTTTTTTTGCCAACCCCTTTTATTGTTTTTAAGGTATCCAGGTCCTGTTCCTGGACGGCTTTCCGAAAACGATCAGCCCCGAGATCGGAGAGAACGGCCAGCGCCATGCTTGGCCCTACTCCTGATAACTGCTGTAACTGACGAAAAAAATCCCGGTTGGCACGCTTAATAAATCCATACAGTTTCTGTTGATCCTCGCGCACATACAGATGAGTATATAGCTTAACGGGATCACCGGCCGAAGGGAAACGGGCCCGTTCACCGTCGGCGATAAAAAGTTCGTAGCCAATTCCACCTTTGGTTTCCACTATAGCCCTATCTTTTCCTTTTTCTATCAACTCGCCACAAACGTATGAATACATGTGTCAAACTCCTGTAATAAAGATTAGTCAAATTATTTTTTCAAGGCGGACTTGATCTGTTGAATCACTACTTTTAATCGGGACTTTTTGACTGCACAACCGGCGGCGCGTCGGTGGCCGCCGCCCTCAAAACGAGCCAGGAGATTACCAAAATGGGCCGGACACTCTTCTTCAGGCCAAAACATATTGTAGCCTAAACCCAGTTTCACTTTATTCTCATTAAGCTCTTTTATCCTGAGAAACGAATGTGCTTCAGGGTCAAGGATAAAAGGGATAAATTTATTTTGACAGAGCTGGCGCTGTTTTTCGGTCAATTTACGATAGTCCATTATCAACAGCCCGTTTTCATTCCTGATATGTTGGGCCATGATTTTTTTGCCTCGTTCAAGATTCTTCAAAAATCTTTCGGCTCTTTTGTTGAAAATGGTATGATCGAGAGCAGCTTTAGCTCCACCTTTATCCAATAGCTCAATCAGAAGCTGATTTTCAGCAACGCTGTGGTTGGCCAGTGGATGAGAATCGATAAGGAAACTCAACAACACAGCACCACTCGGATTTATGATATCGTCACGCTTAAAATCAGCGTTATCTACCCGGTCGGTCTCCTTCAAGAGGTGTTCCAGTCCGGCGAACCTGGTGGCAAGATCACGTTTGCGATAGTAGTTGTAAATAACCCGGGCGGCACTCGGTGCTTTAGGATTGTAACGCCCTTCAAATTCATCCGGTTCGCGGTTGCTGGCGTGATGGTCAAACCAGAGGCTGCATCCTTCAATATAGGGCATATTTACAACTACGTCTACAGGACTCACCTTGAACTTACCCGTTTTGACGTCTTCCAGGGGAACAAATTTTACCGCCCCCACCGGCAGGACACGCCGCAATAGCACTGCTGATACAATTGCATCGAGGTCTGAATTAGTAACAATCCGAACCAGATCTCTGTTTTCCATAGCACTCTCCTCACCGAAAATTAAAAATCTGTGCGATAAACTAATTTTATCACAGCACAACCACTAAAAAAACTTTGAACCCACTCCAAGAAGTCCGAAATTGTCGGTTCCCGTTCAAATAACGTCAGGCCAGACTTAAGTCGGCAATTCATGTTCGCACACCGGTTACCATGCATTCCTCCTTTTGCAGGTAATGCAAGATGAGTTTTTTAGCTCTTCAGGCAGAACTTTAGCGGATAACCTTCATTTATTTTCTGCGATTTTCGTATTACTGACTTGACTTTTTACCATACTTCGTGATTATAATTTACTGGTGTAGAAAATGAATACCTATCTTTTAAGGAGGCGTTAACGTGAGTGACATTATAAAACAGAGAGAACCCATCCCCAGTGATCCCGACGATTCAGTCTATCACACCAACCTTTTTCTTACCGACGCACAGCTTAAAGCTGAAATTGAGAAATGTGAATATTGTGAGGAAAAACCTTGCCGTGACGGCTGTCCCGCCGACTGTTCACCCGCAGACTTTATAAAAGCCGCTGAAGTTGGTGAAGACGCCGACTACCGCCGCTCCGCCGCCGAAATAATGACTTACAACCCTTTTGGTGGCATTTGTGGTTTAGTCTGTCCTGACAAACACTGCATGGCACAATGTACTCACAAAGATTTTGACGGTCCGGTAGAAATACCCGCCGTCCAGGCAACAGTTGTTGAAAAAGCCAAGCAGCTCGGCGTTATGCCGGTGCTGGAGTCACCGGAAGCCACAGGCGAGCCGGTTGCGGTAATTGGTTCCGGACCCGCTGGACTCGGTGCCGCCGCTCTGTTAGCTCAACGAGGTCATCCGGTAACAATTTATGAACGGGCCGACGAACCCGGTGGTATGTGCCGTTTGATCCCTGAGTTTCGACTTGACGATGAAACTCTGCGCACGGATATTGAGTGGCTGTTGGAACTTGACAATATCACTCTTGAAACCGGAGTTGAAATTGAAGACCCCGAACAGCTTCTTGACGATTTTGAGGCTGTTGTAGTCGCTGTTGGACTCTGGAATCCACTTTATCCGGGTATACCGAACCAGGAGTTAGGAATTGCCGGGCTGGAGTTTTTGGAATCACCGGAAGAATTTGAACTGGGCGATAACGTCGCGGTTATTGGCGGCGGTGCCACAGCCTACGACTGTGCAGTTGTGGCCGACCAGCAGGGAGCTGAAAGAGTAGAACTGTTTTCCCTGGAGAAACTAAGTGAGATGCCGCTCACCGCCAAAGAAATGGATGAGCTAACCGGTAGTGGAATTGACGTTAACGGTCGAGTTCAGGTGGATACTATTCACTCCAACTCTTCCGACAAGATAGTTGGAATTACAGCCCGAAAAATAGAATTAAACGGCGATGAGTTCTCGCTTGACGCAATTGAGCCAATCCCCAACTCGGAAATCACCCGTAACGATATCGACACTGTTATTTTCGCTATTGGCGCCACCTCGGAGGTAGAAACCTCAGACAACGACGCAATTTTTTACGCTGGCGACTGTGCCGAAGGTCCTACCACGGTAGTCGAAGGTTCAGCCGCTGGAAAAAACACCGCTGAACAGGTCAGCGCCTATTTCGACGGTGAAAATATTCCCGAGTTTGAGCGTAACGAGTTTGGAGCCGTTAAAAGCACCATAGAAATACCCGGGTTTGGTAGACATCCGGTTCCGCTGAACACCACTTTCTTCAACCTGGAACTTGAACACCCCTTCCTGCTATCCGCCGCGCCTCCGACGGACGGCTACGAACAGATGAAGCTGGCTTTTGAAGCAGGCTGGGCCGGCGGAATTATGAAAACCTCTTTTGCTGAAGGTCCTATCCACATCCCCGGTCATTACATGTATCAATACGACGACGAGACTTATGCCAACTGCGACAACGTCTCCGGCCACCTGCTTGACCGTGTTTGTGGAGAAATTGATGAACTGCGCCAGGAATTTCCCGACAAACTGGTTGCCGCCTCGACTGGCGGACCGGTTACCGGTAATGAAAGCGAGGACGCCAAAGGCTGGCAGAGTAACACCAAGCGGCTGGAAGATGCCGGCGCTCAACTGATTGAATACAGCCTCTCCTGTCCGCAGGGGGGCGAAGGCACTGAGGGTGACATCGTCGCCCAGAGTCCCGACCTCTCGGCACAGGTGATTGAGTGGGTGCTAAGCGAAAGTGATCCCGAAGTACCCAAGCTTTTTAAACTTACTCCGGCCGTAACCGCAATCGAAACTGTAATCAATCGAATTAAAGAAGTCTTTGCTGAATATCCGGAACAACGAGCCGGTATCACACTGGGCAACACCTTCCCTTCTCTTGCCCTGCAGGATAACGAGGAGAAAACCTGGGAAGAAGGAGTTGTCGCCGGCATGAGTGGCCGCGGGGTTCTCAACATCAACTACCACACCCTGGCCAAAGCAACGCCTCTTAACGTTGCCATATCCGGTAATGGCGGCCCGATGAACTACAAAACGGCCGCTGACTTCCTGGCTCTCGGCTGTGAAACAGCTCAGTTCTGCACCATGCCCACGGCTATGGGTTATGACATCGTCAAAGAACTTACTTCCGGTGTCAGTCACTTGATGGCCGAACGTGGTATCGAGTCGATGGACGAACTCATCGGGGTTATGCTGCCCGAACCTGTCCGCGACTTTATGGAGCTGTCCGATGAAAAACCGATTTCCGACCAGGATCGAGACCTCTGTGTGCAGTGTGGAAACTGCACTCGCTGTCCTTACCTGGCTATTGAAATGGATGATGAAAATTACCCCGAGACAGACGCCGAACTCTGTATCGGTTGTGGCATGTGTCACAAACTCTGTCCCGTGGGAGCCATTGAAATGCGAGAACGCACCGCTGAAGAGGCTGAACTTCTTTCTGAAGGTTGAAAAAATTTGTAACTGTTTAGCGCCTACTGTCAAATACTGGTTATGCTGAAAGCTAATTCAAATTCATTAAGTGCTCATAATTTTGTTAATGTTCTTGAACTTGACGTCATTCCGGCCTCCGAGCCGGAATCCATGTTGAACTTGACGTGATTATAGATCAACCCCGTAAAAATGGATTGCGGGTCAAGCCCGCAATGACGAGCGATAGATCATACCTGTAACGTCGCTGGTGGCGCTAAACAAGTAAGTTTTTGGAGTGGATTCTTGTAAATATAATTTACTGAGGAGGCTTTTTACAATGGACGAGTACCTAATAGCTAATGGAACTGTTGTTACGCTGGGCGATAACGATGAGATTATCGACGATGGAGCAGTCTACGTTAAAAATGGTTCTATTGAGGACGTTGGTAAAACAGCAGAACTCAAGGAAAAATACGACTGTCCGGTTAAAGTTGACGCAACCGACCAGGTTGTCATGCCCGGATTCATCTGTGCCCATCACCACCTTTACAGCACCATGGCGCGGGGATTCACTCCACCCGGTGAACCGGCCTATACTTTTGAGGAAATACTGGAGAGATTATGGTGGAAACTTGACCGCGCTCTAACGGAAGAGGCAGTTGAATACAGCGCCTACATTCCCCTGATTGAGTGCATTCGTAACGGAACCACCACCTTTCTTGACCACCACGCCAGCCCTTCCTGTGTTGACGGTAGCCTGGATATACTGGCTGACGCCGTCGAACAAGCCGGCTTACGGGCTAACCTCAGCTATGAAGTTTCGGACCGCAACGAACCCGGACAGGGGGTCGAGGAAAATCGACGCTTCCTCGACAGCCTTTCTTCACGGGACTCTGAATTTATCGGTGGCATGGTTGGAATTCATGCCTCCCTCACTGTCTCCGACGATACACTGGCCCGCTGTCGGGAAGTCGCCGAAGAGTTTGATGTCGGCTATCACCTGCACGTCGCCGAGGGTGTTGAGGACCATCAGGACGCTCTTGAAAATTACGGAATGCGCACCGTTGAACGGCTTGTTGAAAACGATATTTGCGGTGATGATACGCTTTACATCCACTGCGTTAACGTGAATGAAAAAGAGATTGAGCTTATCCGCGACACCGGCACTATGGTAGTTCATAACCCTGAATCCAACATGAACAACGCCGTTGGCGTTGCCCCCGTTCTCGAAATGCTGGAGGAAGGAATTACTGTTGGGCTTGGCACTGATGGTATGGCCTCCGACATGCCTTCCCAGATGCGCGTCGCTCACCTGCTCCATCAACTCGACAAATCCGACCCCCGCGTCGCGTTTGTGGAAGCCCCTGAACTACTTATCCAAAATAACGTCGAAATAGCCAACCGACTGTTCCCCGTTGAACTGGGTAAGATAGAACCCGGCGCGGCCGCTGATTTTGCTATTCTTGATTACAGCGCGCCAACCGAGTTGAGCGGCGATACTTTCCTCGGACATCTCATTTACGGTCTCGTTGACGCTACCGTTGACACCACGATAGTTAACGGCAATATTCTGATGCAGGATAAAGAAGTAAAAGTCTTCGACGTTCCTGAAGTTGCACGGGAATGCCGCGAAATAGCCGGCGATCTCTGGCAGCGTATCTCCTGAGCTCCTCGGCGGCGGGAGAAAAAGCAAAAAACCGACCGTTGCAATTCTTACTCTCTGTTCGCTGAGGTAACCTATGAGAAGAATTCCTCTGGACCAGGTCCAACCGGGCGACGAACTTGCTGTCGACGTAAAAATTCAATCGGAACATCCCGGAACACTCTACAAGCTTCGTCTGCCGGTGGGACGTTCGCTCACCCGGCGGGATCTGAAACGGCTAAAAACCCTGGGGAAGAGTTATCTTTTCATTGAAGACGAGAGAACGGCTGATCTAGATGAATTAGTCCACGACGAGGAACTGGCCGCCGCCGAAGAGGAACTTAACGCCGAACTGAAAAAGACGGTCGATGGTTTCCGTCAGGAAAAACTTGACCAAATTTCAGCAGAAAATTTGAATAATTCTGTAGAAGGTTTGATTGAAAGCCTTAAAAACTCTCCTGTTCAGGCCGCCTTCACCTCACTTAAGTCTCATAACGATTACACCGCCAAACACTCTCTTGACGTCGCAAGACTGGCTCTCTTTTTTGTTATGGCTTACGAGGATAAGTTCTATCGTTTTGCAACCTCACAAACAGGTGCCTCCGCCTCCTTTACACTTAAATACTGGTTGAGAGATCTTGGGCTGGGAGCACTTCTACACGACATTGGTAAGTGGCGCATACCCCGCTATATATTGACTAAAGAGGGCCCCTTGTCCGACGACGAGTGGGAGGCGATGAAACGCCATCCTTCGCTCGGCGCCAATTTTTTGAGAAAGCTACGACGAAAAAATATTATCCGTCCCCTTGTCCGGCAGGCTTCTCTCCACCACCACGAAAAATACGGCGGCGGGGGATATCCTGCCGGTCGAAAAGAAAACCAAATTCACCTCCACGGACGCATAGTTGCCGTCTGCGACGTCTACTCTGCCCTGACTTCTAACCGCGCCTATCGCGACGGCCTGCTGCCTTCACGGGCATTGAAAACAATGGAAACCATGCAAGCTGAAGACAGGCACTTCGACCCTGAAATACTTCGGCTTTTCCTTGAATTTATAGAACCCTTTCCCCGCGGCCTGGAGGTCGACCTTGACGACGGATCACACGGCATCGTCTGCGACCATGACCACCAGGGCCGGCCAATAGTTCGTATCCTTTCCCGTGACGGCGAAAAATTAGTTGACCCACCTGAAATCGCCATTACTCCAGAAACCGGTCCCCAAATAGTTGATACTTAAACCTTTCCAAGCTAATTCATAACCTACCGAACTCCAGTTATTGCGGAAACGAATAACGTCCCAAGGCTGGACCCGCAATCCATTTTTCCCCCCCCCTTTGTCTTTCCCCCCTTCAAGGGGGACAAGAAAGGGGGGAATGACGTCAGTAGGTTTCACCTCTGGTTCAGAACCTACCGAAGGGCTTCCCAAATTCCTTCCCCCCTGGAGGGGGAAGGTTAGGATGGGGGGATAAGGGGTTGAATTTGGAGTCAAAAGATCTTTCCCCCCTCCCCTTAATCCCCTCCCTCCAGGGGAGGGGAGATGCTTCGGTAGGTTCTGCCTCTGGTGGTGGCGGGGTTGACATACGAGCAGCTTCTAAGTAGAATTTAGTAATTTTGAAGGGCCTACCAGAGCTGGTATTCTCCCTTCCCTACTTTCCTCATTCGGGGGAAAGCCGTTAACAAAACTGTTTATCATTTTCATAAAATCAGGGTTGATAATAATGAACGACAACGTTAAAAGAATTGTTTTTGTAATAGCTTCGGTAATACTGGTCCTGGTGATCTATGACTACGTCACCGATACCCGTCAGATTCACCAGCCCACATGGTCAGAATTTGAACGACAAATTGATGAAGGAAACTTAGACGAAGTGACCATTGTCTCCTCGCCCGAGGGATTTGCTCGTAATGTTAAAGGGATTTATTCTACCGACGTAGAAGGATATTCAAGGTTTGAACTTGCGCCGCTAAGCCTTCCCGGCACGGGAGAAGAAATAACCAATAAACTGCGTCAAATGGACGTAGAAATCAAAACGGAGATAGAAGAAGAAACCTGGTGGACCATGCTTTTGATAAACTCTCTCCCCATACTGCTCATAATCGGTATCTGGCTCTACTTCATTTACCGAACCAGGAAAAGTATGGGCGGAGGTGGGATGATGGGAGTTGGCGAAAGCAAGGCGAAACTCTACCAGGAAGAGACACCGGACGTTACTTTTGAAAATGTAGCCGGATATTCCGGGCCGAAAAACGAAGTTCAACAGGTGATCCAGTTCCTTAAAGAACCGGAAAAATTTGATCGGCTCGGCGGCGAAATTCCAAAAGGTATCCTTATGGTGGGCCCACCTGGAACGGGGAAAACACTTACTGCACGGGCAATCGCCGGTGAAGCCGGCGTTGCTTTTCTCTCTACCGAAGGCTCAGATTTTATGGAAATGTTCGTCGGTGTTGGAGCCAGCCGCGTCCGTGATCTTTTTGAACGTGCCAAAGAACTGGCCCCGGCAATAATATTTATCGACGAAATTGACTCCGTCGGACGCAAGCGGGGCGCTGGACTGGGTGGCGGACACGATGAGCGTGAACAGACTCTTAACCAGTTGCTCTCCGAGATGGACGGTTTTGAGCCCAACACTGGCGTTATTCTACTTGCTGCAACTAACCGCCCAGACATTCTTGACCCAGCTCTTCTACGTTCTGGACGCTTTGACCGACAGATAACCTTCGAAATGCCGACCCTCAAGGAACGGCGGCAAATACTTTCTCTGCACGCTGAAAACAAACCGCTGGGCGACGACGTAGATCTGGACGAAATTGCCAGTGGTACTCCTGGATTTTCTGGCGCCGATTTACGCAACCTGCTAAATGAAGCTGCTCTGCTTGCTGCCGAGAAAGATGTAGATGAAATTTCTCGTGAAATTCTTGACGAGGCTCGAGATAAAGTGATTATGGGCCTGCAGAGGGAAGAAATGGCAATCAGCGAAGAAGAAAAGAAAACAATGGCCACTCATGAGTCGGGCCACACTATTGTCGCCTTCTGTGCTGAAAATTCCGATCCCGTTCATAAAGTTACTATCATCCCCCGTGGACGTGCTCTCGGGGCAACTCAGCAGCTGCCTCTCGAAGAAAAAAAGATGTATACCCGGGAGGATCTGATGGATCGCCTGGCCGTTCTGATGGCCGGGCGGGTCGCCGAACAGCTCAAACTCGATACTGTCACCAACGGCGCCCAGGACGATCTACGCCGCGCTACTAAAATGGCCCGTAAAATGGTTCTACAGTGGGGAATGAGCACCGCTCTTGGCAATGTTGCCTTCCAGGACTCTAATGGCAACGTCTTTCTCGGGGAAGAAATGGGCCACAAACGGGAATACAGTGAGGAAACTTCACAGAAAATCGATCAGGCCGTTTCGGAAATTATTGATGAAGCAACTGAACACGCCCGGGGAATTATGATTGAAAATGAGGACAAGCTGGATCGCCTGATTGAAATCCTCTCCGAACGTGAGACCCTTAACGCGGAAGAAATAGAAGCCCTGATGGCAGGCGAAGAATTGCCGCCAATGGAAACCGAAGATGAGGACGAAAAACAAGACGCAGAGGAATCCGCGGGAAAATCCGAAACCGACTCCATTGACGAAGAAGAGGAAGAAAAAACAGAAACTGAAGATAATTCGGTTGCAGAAAAAATCAATGAACTCAAGGGGATTATAGAAAGAGAGAAAAAACGGCAGGAAAACGAAGACGCGAACTAACCGATAATATCCAGCAGCTCTCCCAGCATCTCGTCGGTGGTGTTTATCGCCCTCGTATTTGCAGCAACAGCATGCCTGTTAATTAGCTGTTCGGTTGTTTCCCCAGCAAGATCCACCTCACCGGCGGCTTCGGAAGTTCCCAGGCCCGCCAGACGTTCTGCCGACGCAGCCTGTCTTCTAAAAGCGTCACTTATTCCCGCAACCGAGTTACTGAACATTTTTCCCCACGCTCCTTTAGATTACGCTCTAACTTGACTTACCTAATATGACCGCCTACAGACCACTCGCCTGAACAATCCAGTCTCGCAAGCTCGTCATTGCCCGGAACCAATAACGTCCCAAGTCTTGACCGGGCAATCCAGTGACTTTGAACTTGACCTTGAATTTCAACTATAGACTTTTAACTATTGACTATAAACGGTTAGACATCAACGTCACTGGATTCCCGCTTGCGCGGGAATGACAACCAGACTCAATCACATTTTCGACTGTAACTGAACATTGTCCTTGCGGCGATCTACTTCAACTAATACCGGCGGCAGCGAATCCTTCCTCAATAAAAGGATAAAGCGGAAAATTGGCGGTCAGCTCACTGACTTCACTGGCAACTGCCCGGTGTTCTTCCTCCGCTTCCGGATTGGAAACGACTCGATCTATTAATTCTGCTATTTTGGCCATTTCCTCCTCTTTCATCCCTCTTGTAGTAACTGCCGGAGTGCCCAGTCTTATTCCGCTGGTAACAAAAGGCGAACGTGTCTCTCCCGGCACAGTATTTTTATTCGCCGTGATACCCACCTCGTCAAGAATGTTTTCCGCCTTTTTGCCGGTTATCTCCTTAGGATTGAGATTGACCAGCAGAAGGTGGTTGTCGGTGCCCCCGGAAACGATGTGAAAGTTACGCTCAGCAAGCTCCTCGCCGAACCGAACGGCGTTTTTCTTAACCTGTTCCTGGTAGTCGGAAAACTCCGGCTTCAGAGCCTCCTTGAAAGCAACCGCCTTGGCTGCTATCTGGTGCATTAAAGGCCCACCCTGGGTGCCCGGAAAGATAGTTTTATCAATTTTTTCAGCGATTTCACCGTTGTTGGTTAAAATGAGCCCACCGCGAGCGCCTCGTAGCGTCTTGTGAGTAGTGGAAGTAACAACGTCCGCCTCGGGGAAAGGGCTCGAATGATGACCGGTCGCAACAAGTCCGGCGATGTGCGCTATGTCAACCACAAAATAAGCGTCGTGTTTGTCGGCCACCTCACGGAAGACGTCAAAAGGAATTTCACGAGGATAAGCGCTGTAACCGGCAAGAACAATATCCGGGTCACATTCGTCAGCCACCCGAAAAAGTTCCTCCGCTTCGATTACTTCCGACTCCTCGTTCACACCATAGTGGGCAATATTGTACAGCTCACCACTAAAGCTAACCGGAGCACCGTGCGACAGGTGACCACCGTGACTGAGATCCATGCTCATGATTGTATCCCCGGGTTCAATCAGCGCCATGTATGTAGCCATGTTAGCGCCGCTTCCCGAGTGGGACTGCACGTTGGCATACTCGCAGTCAAAAAGTTCACAGGCCCTTTCAATTGCCAGGTCTTCGACTGTGTCCATGTTCTCACAGCCACCGTAGTAACGCTTGCCGGGGTAACCCTCGGCGTATTTGTTAGTCATCACTGAGCCGGCGGCTTCAAGCACTGCCCGGCTGACAAAATTTTCGGAAGCAATCAGTTCTATATTATTTTCCTGTCTGTCTACTTCCGCCTCCAATGCTTCTGCTACTTCCGGATCAACTTCACCAACACTATCAGAAAACAACTCGATCATCTCCTAAAATTATTTTTTCATAAGTATAGAATCTTCCAACGCATCTTTCCCCCCTTGACGGGGGGAAACCCAAAGGGGGGTGAAATTACGGTTTTAAGACTGTTTTCCCCTCTCACTAACCCTCTCCCCCCAGGGGAGAGGGAATTGATAGACGTTTTTGTCATAAGTAACTATCTTCTGGTCAAAAATTGATATGTATTTTAACATTAAAGCAAACAAAAAAATAGCCCTACTTCAGACTGTCAAAACCTTCTAACGTCATTACGGATAAGCTCCTGTTTTCCCCTTGAGGGGGAAAGATAAAGGAAACCTCTTTTTCCTCGAAAGGGGAAAGACAACGGGGGGTCTCTTTCTTCCCCCCCCTTGAAGGGGGGAAAGACAAGGGGGGTGAAGAAGATGGTTTGCCGGAAATGACAGAAACCGGCGGAAGGTTTTGTAGACTATGAGGTGATACCAATGAGGTTGAGCGATTACAGTTTTGGCCGGGTTAAGGTGGACGGCAATACCAAAAGCAGTGATTTTATCCTGCACCGTGACTGGCTACACGACTGGTGGCGAGAAAGCGGTCACCGGGTGATTCCCGCGGACCTTGAAAAAATTATCGCCCGCGAGCCCGACTTTATTGTCTTCGGCGAAGGGGCTAACAGCCGGATGAGCCTGACTTCAAGCGCAAAAAAACTGTTAAAAGAACAGAAGATAGATTTTAAAAGTCTGCCCACGGCGCGGGCCGTAAAGAAGTTTAATGAACTGGATGACGAGGGTGTAGACGCCGCTGCCGCTCTCCACCTGACCTGTTGAAAGAAAATTTTCAGGCTTCGCAGCCTGACCGGCCAATAAATGATGTCTTCCTCAGTATAATTATACCCGCCTATAACGAGGCGGAACAGCTCCCTCAAACTTTAAACGCTCTCCGCGATAGCGTCGAGGGACTTGAATTGAAAACAGAAGTTATTGTCGTCGATAACGGCTCCACGGATCAGACAGCAAAAATAGCGCAGCAGGCCGGTGCCCGCCTTGTCCGGGAACCAAAAAGACAGATTTCACGGGTAAGAAACGCCGGCGCCGAGCAGGCCCGGGGCGACTGGTTTCTTTTCCTCGACGCCGACACCCACCTCTCTCCGGCTCTGCTGCGTGCAACTATCCAACAGATGAACTCTGGTGACTACCTGGCGGGTGGCGCTCAATTGGAGTTCCGCCGTCACGCTCCCTGGTATGCTCGCCTGGGCCTGTGGTGCTGGAACGTGCTGATGAAACTTCTCCCCCTCGCCGCAGGCAGCTATTTCTGGGTTGAAAATAAGGCCTTCTTTCAGGCGGGTAAATTTAGTGAAAAAGTTTACGCTTCTGAGGAAATCTGGCTGGCCCTGAGTCTGGCACGCAAAGCCTGGAACCAGAACAAAAGATTTGGACTTATTGTCGATCCACCGGCAAAAACATCAGCCCGCAAGTTCCGCCGTTTTAACTGTTTGCAGTCTTTCCTCTGGTTTGCTAAGTTCATCCTCGCTCCCTGGCTTGTCTTCTTCCGCAGCGCCTGCAAAAAGTTCTGGTACGATTGATTTTTAATGATTTATTTTTTAGCGGAACTGGTCAAGTATGATTGAAAAATCCTCGCGGGAGGGACGTGTTTCTTCCGGTTCTAAAGTAGCTATATAATCGTCTTCTTCGCTGTAAAAACGTTCGTGATGAGCCTTCTGGGATTCGTCAATATAAAGCAAGCCAAGTGGAATTATCTGTTCAGTCCAGTAATCCTCCCAGGTTTTAAGAGCCAGGTTCAAATCGGTCGGGTCGTATTCGGGCATCTCGTCCAGGTTGTCGAACTCCAGTCCAAACTGCCGCCCATCTTCCTCGTAGGTAAATTCGTGCTCCAGTTCTGAATCGCTCGGATAATCTGCTTCGATATCGTTGACCGATATTTTGGGGAAGTCGGCAGCATGTCTCTGGCAGTATTTGTAGCTGTGATGACTACCCTCGTGGTCATTAAAGGTTCGACAGGGGCTGAAAACTTCCAGGTAGGCCAGCCCGTCGTGTAAAATCCCCCCTTTTATCTGCTCCACCAACAGCTCCTGCCGCGCAGAAAAACCCCGGGCTACGTAAGTGGCGCCCGTTACCATGGCAATCCCAATACCGTCTACCGGCGGTATATCGCTTACCATTCCCCAGCGTGTCGGACTATCAATTTTTGTAGTTGGCGATAACTGTCCCCGGGTTAAACCATAAGTGCCGTTGTTTTCACAGATGTAAAGCAGATCAAGGTTAGTCCGCAGCAAGGCTATCATCTTCCCCGACCCAATCGCCCAGCTGTCACCGTCTCCGCTTATCAAAATATGCTCCTGGTCCGGGTTGGCAACCTGCGAGCCCATGGCCACCGGGGCCGCACAGCCGTGCAGTGTATGAATGCCGTTCGCCTTAATTTCAGCCACAGTTTTACCGCTGCAGCCGATCCCGGCGACTACGTTGAGCTTCTCCGGCGGAAGATTCAACTCCGAAACTGCCTGCCTGAGCGCCCTGGTTATAAGAGCATGCCCACACCCCGGACAAAGGTTGGCCGAGCTATTCGTCTCGTAATCCACCGGACTATATTTATTCTTACTCCCTCTATTTTCGCTCATTGAGCAAACTCTCCTTCACTCTTTCTTCAATTATGCTGGCGTTCATATATCTGCCGTCGTAAGAACGCAATGGCTGAAAATCGTGGTCGTGGCTCACTTTTTCTTGGATTAATGACATTAGCTGACCGCTGTAGTTCTGTTCGATTATAAAAATCTTCTTGTGTTGATTCAAAAATTCGTGTAACTCTTTCGTTGGGAAAGGGGATAAAACCGGTAAATCAAACAGGCTGAGCTCTATTCCTTCCGTCGTCAAATTTTCCCGAGCCTCCTCAAACGCGTAACGGGTCGACCCGAAAACTATCGCCCCCGCTCCTGCTGAATTGCAAATTTCAACCTCGGGCGCCGGCAGGTCGTTGTTTTCTTTCATAGTTGTCATTTTTTTAAAAAGTCTTTCCATCTTTTCTCGCGCATCTTCCGGCGCTTCCGAAAGCCTGCCGTCCGCTGCATGATAAGCTCCACGGGTAACGTAGGTCGGCCCCTGGCCCGGTAAAGTTCGCGGACAGACGCCATCGCCGTCAACGTCCTCATAGCGGCTGTATTTCTCAAGCTCCTCCAGTTCCGCCGGAGATAAAACTTTTCCTTCATCAACCGGTTCATCTGGATAATCCAACTTTTCTGTTGTGAAATGGGATAAACCCAGCTCCAGGTCTGAAAGCAAAATTACGGGCATCTGATAGCGGGCGGCTATGTTAAAAGCCTGCCAGGAGTAGCTGTAAAGCTGTTCGACTGTACTCGGCGTTAAAACGACCCGCGGTGATTCGTCGTGGCTAATATGAAGCGCCGCACGTAGATCTCCCTGCTTGGTATGGGTTGGCATACCAGTCGAGGGGCCGCAGCGCTGTATGTTAAAAATTACTACGGGAATTTCAGCAAAAGAACTATAGCCTACAAACTCCGCCATGTTTGAAAAACCGGGACCGCTGGTTGATACCGAGGCCCGGGCGCCCGCCCAGGCGGCTCCGAGAGCCCGACCTAAACATGAGTCCTCGTTTTCTCCCTGTTCTACTACCAGGGGATATCTCTGAGCGTAACGTTCGAGGTTTTCACCGTGCGATGTAGCCGGGGTAATCGGATACCAACTGGCATAAGTACAACCGCCCATTACCGCCCCCAGCGCCGTCGCATCGTTTCCTCGCATAAATAGCGTATCTCTTTCACATCGGCTGCGGGTCAATTGAAATTCATCAGTTAATGAATTTAAGTTTTCAGCATAATCCCGTCCCAATTTAAGAGCCTTTAAATTGTTATCAACTATTTTTTCTCCCTTGTCTGCAAAATTTTCTGCAAATCCCTCGCTCGCTTCCGTAAATCCAATCCCCAGCAGTGAAGATAAAAATCCAACGTATATCACGTTCCGCATTACTCGCTTCATTAAATAATCTTCAAAATTATCGGCGGCCAACTTTTTGAGCGGAACCGCACGGTAATTAAGCGCATCACGATAAAATCTTGAACTGATATCTTTATCATCCCGGGCGGGGTCTATTTTTTCTCCGATATAACTGTCGGGGTCGTAAATGACCAGCCCTCCGGGACGAAGACGGGACAAAACACGTTCAGCTCGCTCTTCAATTAAAATTATGGCTATATCAGAATTGGAGCGGAGAGCCATTTTTGCGTTCTGACCGGTTCTGATAAAATACCGGCTTGGCGCTCCCTTTATATTGGAAGGGAAAATACGACGGGTTGTTGTCTTTAGCCCTAAATCATACAGAACCCGTGCAAAGGTATCGTTCGTAGAGACGCTGTAATCACCGTTTTCTGTTAATACGGCTATCTGCAGGTCTTCACGAGCACCAGACGACATGTTTTACCGCCTTTCAGACGATTAATACTTTTTAGCGTGATCCTGACAAAATATCCCGTGTCCCGTTATCCTAAACAAGCGACCCGGAATACACCAGCTTAAAGCTCAAAGCCAAAAGCTGAAAGCTAATTCAAATTCATTAAGTTTTCAAAACCTCGCTCTTGCTCTTGAACTTGATTTTGACGTCATTCCGGGCAAGCGACCGTAGGGAGCGCGATCCGGAAACCATCTTGAATTTTAAGCGGTTTTCGTGCAAAACCATAAAAATTAGTTGCGGGTTTCGGGGTGCAAGTTACTGGTTGAAGCCAATAACTAAAAACTGAAAATGGATTGCGGGTCGGGGCCCGCAATGACAATCTTGAATTCAAACCCATAAAATAAGACTAAATACCATAAATAGCCCGGAAAAAATTTATTATTAAAAAACCAATACCAAACAGCGGTCCTATCCGGCGACGCTGCAAACTCATTGAACGTACACTGCTGTAATCCGTATAAAAATGTCGGAGAAAGACAAATATTGCGAGCAGGACAACCGCTCCAAGATAAACATCCGTCATATTTTGTAACCGGGCGAAGGCCAGCCAGCATAGAAAAACAACAACGTATAGAATACGTACCAGCCAGAGTATAACCCCGTCACCCAGTATCTCTACCAGTAGATTTTGAGACGATATTTCACCGTGGTAGGAAACGATGGCCTGCCGGAAAAGGTCTGACGCTATCCCCCAGAAAAAGGGCACCCCGGCAAGTAAAAAAAGCTCTCCGGAAAAAAGCTCACCGCCGGCCGGCAAAGCTCCGGCGGGCACAGTTAAGGCGTAGGTCAGTCCCAAAAAAACAGGACCCAGTAACCTCCGGCACTGGAGGTAAGCAGCTCCGAGCACAAACAAAAAAGCTAACAACAGCGACCAGTAGGGGTAGAAACCGGTAAAATAAATTACTGCCAGAAAAAGCAGTGTCAGTATCAGTTCCAGCCAGGGCTGTTCTCCGAGCACAGGTGTGATGTAAGAAAATATTTTACGCGCCGCTACGTTGGATCTTGAAGGGACGGGATTCTTAGTCCGCGCCAGATAGAGCATGTATAGCAGGTGCAGCAAAAAGGAAAGCGGCAAGAAATATAAAACTACCGCGCCATTTACATCGTCGGGAGAAAAGGCCAGGTAACTGCCGGTCATAAAGAAAAAAAACAACATAACCCGGTCCAGCTTAAAAAGACGGGCTACCCTGTAACAGGCCGTCCAAACTTTACTTATAGCTTCCATAATCGCTTCCTTAACTCGAGATTCCTCTGCTGTTTTTAATCGTCATTACTTACCAAAAAAATTTTAACATTAATTGTCAGTAATATCAGCAAAGAGTTCGGCAGCCCAGACCTCAATGATTCTGTCATCGCAAACTACAAGCCGTTTTTGGCTTAATTCCTCTCCCCTTCGAGGGAGAGGGCTTTTTGGAGAAGACTCAATTCATTAAGTGCTGATAATCTTGTTCATGTTCTTGAACTTGATTTTGATCTTGACCTTGATTGCCCGCTCGTCATTCCGGCCTCCGAGCCGGAATCCAGTGACTTTGACCTTGATTCCCTCGAACTTGCGCCTCACCGCCCCATCGCCCTCTTCGCAACTACACTTTCCCACTTTCACACTTTCACACTTTCCCACTTTCACACTTTCACACTTTCCCACTTTCACACTTTCACACTTTCCCACTTACTCCTTCAAATAATCGTCTAACCCTTCTTCCCGCAGCAGTTTTAGAGCCTCCCGAACGCGGTCCGGTTTAACCCTCAGCCGGTGCTTCAACAGGTTCGCCGCTCCTTTTGTGACGTTTGGATTCTGAATTTCAACAACTACCGGAATTTCTTCGGCCTCAAGCCGCGCTTTCATTGTCTGGATTTCATAGTCCAGCGGACTTTCGGCAATTATCGGCCACTCTTTCCCCGTTGTTTGAACTTTTTCTGCCCTGTCCTCCTCAGGCGGCAATAAATCGTTGTCTGACTGCTCTAAATCTTCAGCGGTAAATTTCGCCCCCGCTAATATATATCTGCCAAAAACAAGCACCGCAATAACAATGAGCACCAGTAGATAATATAAGTTCATATTTCACCATTTTCTTTCAGAATACCTGTTTAGTGTGGCCCTGAAAAAATATCCCGTGTTTCGTCACCCCGGACAAGCGACCCGAAAACCATCCCCCCATTCCTTTTCCCCCCTTGAAGGGAGGAAAAACAAAGGGGGGTGAAATGAATTGCGCGTCATTCCGGCCTCCGAGCCGGAAAACACCAGCTTAAAGCTCAAAGCCAAAAGCTGAAAGCTAATTCAAATTCATTAAGTGCTCATAATCTCGCTCATGCTCTTGAACTTGACGTCATTCCGGACAAGCAACCGAAGGGAGCGCGATCCGGAATCCATCTTGAACTTGACGTCATTCCGGCCTCCGAGCCGGAATCATCAATTCTTATCATCTATGACTATGCTTTTTTCTTTTGCCTTAGCGCTCTTCGCCTTTCGCTCATCCGATATTTTACGCCCCGCGCCCTGCGCCCAGCGCTCTGCTGTTAATGAGAACAGGTAGAGTTTAAAATAAAACCAAACACTCACAAAAAGTCTAAAAAATACTCGATAAAACCCTGTCTCTCTTCCAGTTCCTGTAGATCGACCCCTTTCCTATACAACGGTTCGGGCGGGCCTGAACGAATTTCACTCCAGTCCTGTTCCTCCAGCGCATGAATTTCAATCGTCAAATTTGTGGCCTCGTCCAGCCGTTCAATTAACTCTTGCTCAGTTAATTTTGAATCTCTCCTATGGGTTGGGATAAGATCCAGAGAAAACTCCTCACTGCTCTCCAGCATATGGCTAAGGACAGCAAACAGCGGTCGATCGGGGACAACTTCGGACAGGTCCTCGTCATCAACGCGAGCAATTATCATTATCCTCTGGCCGTGATCAGAACGGTAATCGACTGTGAAATCAGCCGTGGGAGAGTAAGGATCGGGATCAAAATTATTTATCTCAATATCGTTCACTTCCGGACTGTCCGGTCGGTCGTCTTCATACAAAATAAGGGGTTCAAAAGAATGTTCGAAATCCTCAAGTTCCAGTAAAGTTCTGGACGGAGGTCCAAACTTTTCAAGCTTTAAGCCCTCTACGTGCGGTTCTTCCAGGTCCGGCTTATCCGCCCCTCTTATCCACAACCGGGCGGTTGAACGCCCCGGTGGCAACACACGGGCGAACTGGCCCGAAAAGGGTGGTGACTCAAAATCTTGCCTCTGCATCCATTCGGAATCAAATCGAACGACTGCCAGCTCGGCATCAGTCCCCGGCTCATAATCGTATTCAAACTTCAGCACGAGTTCATGCCCCCGGGCTGTTATATCATAGTCAATTATTTCTAACTTTTCCTGTTTTACTTCCTCCGGCTCCTCACGGGGCAAATCAGTTTTCTCGAAAAGCTCTCCCCCGGGCTCGTGATCAGCTTGACTGAACTCTTCTATTACTAAACCGTAAAATTCTAACTCATCGACCAGTCCGTCCCAGGTCGCAGTCCAACGAAAGCCAAACCCGTTTCTTCTCCCGCGCCCCCAGCTCTGTGAAGTGGGATTCAGATAGTTGCCCTGCTGGTCACGGGCCAGCAGACCGTGTAAAACACTATCCCTATCTTCGGCCACAACCCTGGTTGAAGAGGTATCGGCAGATTTTGCTTTTTCGACCTCAGCAAGCTTAAACTCCTGTCCCAGCAGACTAATCTCTTCTCCGGCTTCGGCCGGCAGGACTTCAACTTTAGATGTGAAATTAAGTTGAAATGGATTTGCAATTTTTTCATAATCTTTAAGCACAAGCAGCAGCATAACTTCAGGTTCATCAAAAAAGTTGACTCTTAGGGTGCCGGAATTTTTAGACGAAAAAGAGGCGCTGCCAAAAATTCGCTCTCTCTCCTCGTCAAACCCTATTACCCCCAGTAATTCGCCATCTTTGAACGGACTTATCTTTAGCTCCGACTCGTTAACATTTCGTATCTCAACTTCACTCGAGGATATTTCCCACGGCAAATCTTCTTCAAACGAAAGCAAAACTCCGGAAACTTCAATTGGTTTTAAGTAATGATGTGTTCCCACGGCGTTGACCCGCTCGGGCAATTCAGCCAAATTAAGATGGTGGGAAAATTTGTTTGCGGAACCGAGAGAGGAGAGCAAGTATCTCCCTTGAGTCCTCGTTAAAATATCTTCATCTCTATGCACGTCTATAAAATTATCCCAATAAAAACGGGAAAGGTGTGTCAACGGGACAAGACGATTGAAGTCCAGCGGAGAGTAGCGAGGAATTTTTACCTCTAAATTAAGCCGGTAAGTCCCCCACCCGTGACTCAGCCGGTTAAAATCCAGTCCAACAGACGCCGCTTCCAGCTTCGTATAATCATCCAGATCCAGTTCTTCCCTGTATCTTTCCGGTTTGGAAAGTTCCAGCCTGCCAACCGGTTGTTCGGAATCAGGTTGCGCCCCCACCGGTAGGTCCCCCTCTCTGAAATGTTCCAGGGTTATTTTCTCCGGTTCCCTATCTGGCTCGGGCTCCGGTTCTGGCTCAGGCTCTGGTTCAGGTTCAGGTTCTGGTTCTGGTTCCGGTAAAAGTTCGGGATCTGTGTCGGCCTCCACCTTTTTACTCTGCTCCAGCCAGTAGTCAAGATAGCCGGAAATCTGACCGGCTAACTGCGGAGATTGTCCAATAAAGCTAATTCCATACCCACGGCCGCTCAGTTCAGAAGAGAATTTTTTTGACCCCAGGTAAACTTGTACTCCATCCACCACCATGAATCGATGGTATTGTTTGTCGGGATGGTCGTAAATATGTACAGGTAAGCCCCGCTCGGTTAAATATTCAATGTCCTTCGAACTACCGTTTTCAGACTCATGAACGCCTACGTTAACTTCCACGTCCCGCAAATGGTGGGCCTTCACCAGCTCGTCCAGAATGCTGCGCCAGCGCCGAAAGCGAGCCATACTAAGCCGGTATTGACCGATGTCAATCCGCTCTTCGGCCTCTTTTACCATAGAGTAGATTTCTCCTGTGATATCTTCGGCAAAATAAATATCAAAGTCTTCTACTTCGATTACTTTCGACTGACTCCAGTGTGGTGGTATACCGGCAAAATGTTCATCAAAAAGTTTCGTCAACTGTTCGGTGATCGAATCAATTTCACTCCCAAGCAGGCGCAACCCCGGTGAGTTTGGCGCTCCCAGGTCATTTTCCGACAAAACAAAATTCCCCAGGTAAAGTATCTCACTGTCTATGAGCACTGCGTTACCATAGATGATCGAACCTCCTTGATTTGATTCTAAAACCGACTGCCCGTCAAATTTTAGTTTTTCTAATGTTGGTTCGCGGAGAAAATCAACGGAGGTAGGCCCAAAAAAGGTCTCGGCGTCAACAATGTCTTTATCTATAATCTCTACTTCCGAAGCGCTGGTTAGCACCTGAACATCAAGCCCCTCCTCTGCCCTATCAACCATTAAATCAGCAATTTGTCGCGACGGCTTTGTATCGGAGGCATCAGGATCAAAAGGATAAACAATCTTAAAAGTCCGGATGGAGTCGCTCGCCTCTTCAAAATCCTGATAAAGTAGTTCAAACAACTGCTTGCCAACGGCAAATTTTGCCTCAATTTCTTCTTCCGGAGATATATCTTCGGTTTCAGAAGTTATCTGCTGTTCTGCTTCTTTTTTCTCATAATCTGTTGGTAGCGACAGGTCAGGCAGTTTATCTTTGGCTCTCTCCTGCTTAGTTTTTCTCTTTGTCGGGCGAACCGCTTCCACTGGCACGGGAGCGGAAACAGAATCATCTTCTATGCTTTCGTCCGGAGGAAAATATGAATCTACTTTATTATTAAAATATCCCCAGAAAAGCGGAACTGTAACTATCAATACCAGGGCCAGGACACCACCGGCAACTATAAAATGCCGGAAGTTGATACCAAAATCAGGTTTTTCCTGGCGCTCCGAAAGATCGATTGGCTTATCCAATTTTCACAATCTCCTTACTAATTAATTCCATCAGCCCAGGGCTCAAACTCGCCGGTTTCTACGTCATACATCATTCCCCGTTCGCCTGCCGGTCCGTGAGGACAGCCGACGTCATCGACATAAACTGCTGTCAATTCGCCGTCTCTGGTATCGATCTCAAAAACCGGCTCCTGGTCGGCGCTCCAGATCCGTTCGGGCAGATAGTTACTCAACTGCTCCCCCATCCCCGCCTCGAGGTCACAATCATCCGCCATTCGACATTGGACAGCGGCGGTCTGGATTACAGCGATATCTCCCTTGGCGGAGGAAACCTGGGCGTCACAGACTGCTTCACCCGCCCCTAAAACAGCTTCGCCAAAATCGTCCTGCACTGCAGCGTAACTAAAAATCGAAAAGAGCCCCATTTCAGCCAGTAGACCGGAATAGAGTTCTGAGTGACCTTTGACCAGTTCGCCCTCTTCAAACCAGCCGGCAGCATATAAACCGGGGATTTTTTCCAGCATTGCCGCTATTTCCGGGGCGGGCTCGATCTCGTAGCCGCGCTCGGCCAGCTCTTCAGACACATCTTCTAAAGCCCCCGGAGCCAGCTCCTCGATTAGACCGTCCCGGATAGGACCGGCGAATGGGGTCAATGTAAGATAAATTTTACCGGTTAAATTATCCGTGGTGCGAGCCGCCAGGTCTTTGTAGTGTTCGGTTGTAACAAGCCCCTCATTACTGTCAAAACGAGCTGCGGCTGCCTCCATTTCATCCCGGCTCCCGGCAAAGATCAGGAATCCTTCCACGTAGTCGTAATAGATAGACAGGGGCTCCTCAAGCCCCTCTGTAACCTTTAACTCGTCTTCACTGACTTCTACACCGGGCAGCATCTGAAACTGTTCTAACAGGTTCGTGTAAGTTTCAGGTGTCTCTGTCTGCAGAGTGATCAAAACCGCCCGCAGCAACCCGGCGGGATTTTCTTCAAATTCTACTATTGTTTCAGGTTTTAGACTTATTCCCACGGCAATTTCTTCCCCGAGGTCGGCGAAGGGACCGCTCAGCGTCTGTTCAAACATCGTCCGGGCCATCTCCGCATGATCGTCATTTTCCTGGTCAAAAACCGTCTCATCCATCATCTGGGTCAAACCGGCAAAAAGCTGTTCTCCGTCCGGTAGACGCGCCCCATAATAAGCAAGTGTTTCTTCGGGGAAAAATTTGACCGACTCTATTTCTCCCGCCTCAACACTGAGTATTGCCTCCCAGTATGGATCTTCTATTTCAGGACGATATCGAGCTTCAGTGACGACTCGAAACAGGCCCTCGTCAATCATCAAATGAGCCACTGAACTATCAACCATTTCATACATATCTTCCAGCCAGCCGTGCAGACCAAAGTCCGGAGCCGGTATCTCCTCATCATCAAATTGTTCCACCCAGTCGAAAGCTTGATACATTTTGCTGCTGAACTCCAGGTGAAACCCCGGTTTCTCCCCTCGCCCACGGCTGACGATAGAACGGCCCGCCGACGGCTGTTCAAGGTAACGATCAATTACCCGCTCGGCGGCCTCGTCACCAAGAGTCAATATCAGGACGTCGCCGACAAAGCTAATCTCCAGGTCTTCATCTGCAGATGTAAACCGGTAAATTAAAGCCTCACGATGCTCCAGCTCTTCAAATTCTTTAACCGGCGGTAGCTCCTTTATCAAATCAAGGACCTTTTCTTCAAAAAATTGCTCCAACTCACCGGCCCTTTCGCCATCAGAGGCAAAATCAGGAGATAATTCAAAAGCAAAAACAATCTCTTCAAGCTCTTCGGGACTAAAACCGCTTCCCTCGATATAGCCACCACCAAAACCGCTGAGTTTTTCTGCAAACCCTTCATAAACTGAACGGGCCTCGTCAAACTTTTCGGTAACAGCCTCTTCACGAATCTCCGGCCAGATCTCTTCTACAAACGGGTCATAAAATGCTGACTCACGAAATGCCTCAACCAGACGCAGATCCCGTACGGCCGCCGGCAGGCGACGCAGCGACGTCACCTCAACCTGAAGCAGATATTCATCCGGCATGATTGAATGATAGTTACGCTCCAGCTCCACGACCGGCTGCAGATATATAACAGCACCAACCACAGCCGCCGCTACTACAACGACAATTACTCCCACTATAGCTTTTAAGTTCATAATATTCCGCTCCTTTAATTAAATTTTTATTGACAATATAATAGCTTAACCATTTTCGTTTCTCCTGTCCAGATTTCCCCGTTTCGAGCCACAACCCACCGAAGCATCTCCCTTCCTCTTGAACTCCCTCTTGAACTTGCTCTTGAACTTGATCTTGATTTTCCCGAATTTTCGCATGCTCGCCTCTTCGCCTGCTCGCCTCTTCGAGCTCTACCCCTCGCCCTATCGCCCGCTCGCCTCTTCGCGCTTTCCACCCTCCGGAATGGCTCCGGGGTGCGGAAGGTAAGATATTTTGTTATGATTTAAACAGCTTTAAATAATTTCCCAACGTCATTCTGTAATTAACCCGACACTGCAAATGACGAGAATATTCTAAAACCCGCGAAGCCAACCTAAAGGGAGGTTTTTGTAATTAATTTTTTAAAAAAAGTTTTCGGTGAATGGGACGAATTAACCAACCTCAAGGAAGAGGGCCGTATCGGCGAGGAAGAATACCAGCGTTTGCTTTCTTTCCGACGCAAATGGTTCTGGGGACTATCAATTTTAATGATCCTGGTGGGTGCCCTCATTGCCAGCAGCTTCTGGTTTGTCTCAGAAAAATATATCGTAAGCGATTTTTTCGCCTCTTTTACCCGGGAACGACCCCGGGTTGTAGATGTTACTCCAACCGGGTTAATTGAGGACGATATGGACCGGCTCCAGGTCACCTTTAGCCGGCCGATGGTGCCGGAAGATAATGTGGGCGAACTTCAGACCGACCCCGAAATTCGTCTTGACCCCTCGATGGACGAAGCAGTTATCTGGCACTCCCCGAAATCAGCGGAAATTGTTGCCCGAGAATCTATTCCCCAGGGAACTTTCCTTAAAATAATCATCCCGGTCGACATGACCGATATTGACGGTCGAAGACTGGCTTCTGAGCACGTTAGTGAACTCAAATACAAACCATTATCGGATTTTGAAGTGCGTCGGGTCAGTCACTCGCCCCCGGAACTGCACCTGACCCTGCGCACCGACGCACCGACCGACTGGTCAGAGATGCGTCAGCATCTCACAATCAAAGACGAAGCCGGTGACACGGTTTACTTTGAAATTGACGACCCGGATGCTGATAACGACGATCAGCTCTCCCACCGTGTTGTCCTGTCCGAACAGGCCGGTCTCTCCGGCCAGACACTTGAAATAACTTTGAGCGAAGGATTAATCCCCACCGGCGGCAATATTCCCACCGAGAAAGAGTTTGTTCAGGAACATACGGTGGGCAAAGTACAGGTGAGACAAATCAGCTCAACCAGCCGCGACAATCAACCGGTGGTCAGTATCAGATTTAATCACGATTTTCCACAAATACGTGACTCTGAGAAGTATTTTTTGATAAACGGCAAGAAGGCCGACCGGCTCGAAACCCGGCGCTGGCGGCGCTCACAAATTTACGTCTTTTCGGACGAACTTGACTGGGGCGACGAAGTTGAAGTCGAAATTAGTAAAGACATTGACTTTGGTTTCTACGAGTTAAAGGAACCGGTCACCGATACTATAACTATGGACGACGCTGATCCCATGGTGGGACTGGGCCTGAGCCGGGAGATGAAAAATTGGGGCGGCGGTGGCCACCTGCCGGTCGAACACGTCAATGCCGACACCCTGCACATTACGGTTTTTGACCTTCATAAGGAAAACCTGGTCCACTTCGCCAACGAACAGAAATACTCAACCGGCAAGAGGGACTGGTTTAAAGAACAAGAATCTCTCTATTACGAGCTGCCCGGTGAGAAAAATGAATTCCGCCGCGATCACATTGAACTCCAGGAATTAGTTGACCAGGACTGGTCCGGAGTCAAAAAGGTTATGGTTAGCGACTTAAACACCCATCGGACCGAAACTTACCTCTTAGTTTTAACCGACCTGGGTTTGACCGTCCACCGGGGCAATGATCACGTTACCGTTATGACAACCGAGCTTGAGACAGCTCAACCGGCGGCCGGTGTGGAAGTAGATCTCTATTCCCGCGCCAACACCCTGCTTGGCTCGGCCGTTACCGACCAGGACGGACTGGCTGAAATAAGCGACCTGGAGCCTGAGGAAGTAACCGTCGCCCTTGCCCGCCGTGAGCAGGATGTAAATTATTTAGTTCTTGAAGAAGGTTCCCTGGGGACCGGTGATTTTGACGTCCACGGTGACCCTTACCCGGAAGACGACGAGCTGGACGCTTTAATTTACGGTGAAAGAGAACTTTACCGCCCCGGTGAAACTCTGCTCTTTCAGGCCTTAATTCGCAGCCATGACCTGACCCGAACGGCCAGTCAACCAATCACAGCTACAATTTATAATGCAGACGGTGACAAAATTTACGAAAACACCCACGAACCGGACGACTACGGCCGGATCGATATTGAACAAGCAACCCCGCTCGACGCCCCGACGGGACGTTACCGGTTGTACGTTAGCCGGGCTCATAACGACGAGCGCTTAGCGGAACAGGATTTCCAGGTTGAAGAGTTTGTGCCCGACCGCATTGAAGCCAACGTGGAAGCCCTGACCGAGATGGTCGCGACCGGCGATACGGTTGATTTCAGAGTTACCGGTACTTTCCTGCACGGAGAACCCACTGCCGGCAACAAAGTCCAGAATCAGTTCCGCCTCAGCCCCCTTACCTACAGTTCAGAACGTTACCCCGACTATAGTTTTGGCGACAGTCGAATTGATTTCGACCAAATCTGGGAGTCGTTGGATGACGAAAAGCTGGACGATGACGGTCAAACCACTGTTTCTTTTCCGGTTGATGAAGACTATCGTCCCCCTTCTCTACTCGAACTAACCCTGGAATCCACCGTCCTTGACATGGGGGCCCGCGGAGTTACCGCCAGGGATTCTTTAAAAATTTCACCATATCCGTTTTATCTTGGCTCACGCTTCCCCCACCGCGATCCCGAACACGCCGATCCCGGCGATACCGTGACTATGAGTTTAACCGCCGTCGACATGGATGACAGGGATGTCACCGGCCTGGAACTGGATTTCACACTCTACGAAATCCAGTGGCGTTACAGCCTCGAAGAGCAAAACGGCCGCGTCAGCTACGACTGGCAGCGCGAAGAAATACCGCTTCAGGAAAAGAGTATAAAGCTTGACAGAACCACTGACGAGATAGATTTTCAGCTTCCCTATGAGACAAGATACCAGGTGGTCGTCGAAGACCCCGAATCCGGTTCAGCAACCGTGCAAGACTTTTCTGTTGGCAGATGGTGGCTGCGCGGCGACGGACGAAGGGTAGACTTTGACCGGCTCGACCTGGAGCTTGACCGTGACCGCTATGCGCCCGGAGAAGAGGCCCACGTTCACCTGCAAGCCCCCTTTGACGGCAATGGCTACGTCTTTCTTGAAGGTCAAGAGACTGAATTCTTAAAACGGCTGGAAATAAGCGATGAAGAGGCAGAATTTGCTATTCCTGTCAGAGCCGGCTACGCACCCAACCGTTACCTTGTCGTCTACGTGATAAGAGACGTCTACACTGATGGTAGCCCTGCTTTTCGCAGCCTGGGCATCGAACCGTTAAAGGTTGACGTCCCGGAACGGCAAATCGATCTGGAAATTGATCCGGCCGGCGAGCTTCAGCCCGGTGAGACTGTCCCCATCCATCTCACTGCTCAAAAACAGGGGTCCCCGGTCAACGGAGTTGTCGCCCTGTCAGTAGTTGACGAAGGCATCCTTCAGCAGACCGAACACGAGTTTGAGGACGCCTACCGGCGTTTTCTGCGCCAGCGCGGGCTACCCACCAGTTTTTACGATATTTACTCGCTACTTGTCCCGGAGGAAGAGCTGCCCCCGGGCGAACGTCTGCACCCTCCCGGTGGTGAGCCACGGCTGGCTGAGGCAGTCGCAGAACCGGAAGAGGAGGTTGAGGACGTTCCGGACGATGTTGAGGCCGTCGAAACAATTCACGACTGGTATCCGGACCTCTATATTGAGGATGGTGAGGCGACGGTGGATCTCCCGGTGCCTGAGTTCAGTGGGTTGCTTACTTTCCGTGCCTGGAGTAGTTCACAATTTGCAGTCGGCTCCGGTGAAGACAAGGCAACCGTCCAGGAACCAATTATTATGGAACCTACCCTGCCGCGAGCACTCTCCCCGGGCGACAGGTTTAGTTTGCCGGTAGAAATAATGAACACAACAGAAAAAACCGAAGAAATTGAAGTGAAATTAACTTCCGAGTTTCCTCTGCGGACAGAACCGGAAAGCCGGACCACGAGCCTCTCCCCGGGCGAACGAACCATGGTTTACTTCGACTCCACGGTCGATACCGGCCTCGGAAACGTCAAGTTAACCCTGAGTCTTAACTCCGCCGTTTACGAAAGAGAACGCCAGGAAATACTTCCCGTCCGCCCGGCCGTACCGCCTACCGTCCTGACCGATATTCGCCGGCTTGAAGCCGACACCGAATGGCACTATTCCCCACCACAGCGGCTGTATCCTTCAACTGAGTCACACCAGTTTATGTTCTCCAGCCGGCCGGGAGCGGAAGTATTTGGCCCCCTGACCGACCTTATACGTTATCCGCGCGGCAACGTCAGCACTATAGTTGAACGCGCCTTCCCACAGCTATACCTGCGCGACTTGCTGGAGGCTGCCGACTGGGACCGGGACCGCCAGGAGGAAATAGAAATGAACGTTGAGGAGGCAATTGAACGGCTACTGCGGCTCTCACTGCCCGACGGTTACTTCCCCCGCTATCCCGGCCATGACCAGCGACACGACTACACTACTCAACAGACCGCTCACTTCCTGGTTGAAGCCGATCGTGCCGGCTACGTTATCCCCGAACTTGCTCTCGACCAGCTTCTAAACACTCAGCGCAGTCTGCTTGAAAATAAAGACCAAAATGACCGCGCTCGTGCCCGGGCAGCTTATATACTGGCCCGCGCCGGTGACTACCGGGAAACAATAGCGGAGAAACTGCTGGAGGAATTTGACGGCTATGAAAACTACTATCTGCTCGCCGCCCTTGCCCTCGCCGGCCGCGAGAAACCGGTCGAGGAATACGCTCGGGTTAAACCACCCGACCTCGAAGAGGTGGGCCGGCGTACCCGCGGCTGGTATACCTGCACTCACTCTGCCCGCGCTTCCGTCCTCATGGCTATGCTCGAGGTGGATCCGGAGCACGTCATTGTCGAGCAGTTAGCTATCAAAATCATGAATAATCTCGAAAGCTGGGGCGATAGACGCTGGCGCTACTGGGTCCCCCGCTCCCTCTCCCGGGGGCTGGTTGCCCTGGGGCGCTACTTTGAAGTAACTCAGCCCGAGGACCCCGATTTTGACGGCCGGCTTCTACTTGATAATAACCCGGTGCTTGAGTTTGATTCGGACGCCGATACCGTCTACCACCACGCGGGTGGGTTTGACGATGCACTTGTCGAGCTTACCGGCCAGGGAACGGCTCTCGCTTATCATTACGCGCTTGGTGTCCCCCGACCACAATACCGGGAAGAACGTGAGCAGGACTTTCACATTCGCCACCGCTACCTGGACAGCGAAGGTAACCAGATCGAGGACCGTAAATTTGAACAGGGAAAAATTTACGTGATAGAATCCTACGTCACCACTCCCGTCCGGCAGGAAGACCTCTACGTCGAGGACATGCTGCCCGGCGGTTTTGAGCTGGAAAACCAGCGGCTTGCCTCCGACGTCATGGAAGTCCCCGCGCTTGAGGAAGGCGACTCTCCCAACTACATGGATGTGCGCGACGATCGGATGCTTCTTTATTTTGATTCCGGTCGCTGGGGCAATAACTATCGCTTCCGCTACGCCGTCCGCGCCGTCTCCCAGGGGAAATTCGTCGCTCCCGCTCTTGCAGGCGGCGCCCTGCATGACCCCAGCGTCGGTTATCTCTCCTTCCGCGACCCGGTAATTATTGAATGAATTCTATCAGCATACTCCCAATTTTGGCATCCGGGGCAACTTCCAAACTTGCCCCGGCGAAAGACCCGAAATTTATCTTGAACTTGACGTCATTCCGGCC